>Ga0206125_10000308_pt1 | contig 65211 bp, 61 predicted proteins | sample Helgoland_Spring_4_FD_148598 | JGI IMG/M metagenome (GOLD analysis project Ga0206125, IMG submission 148598) | Pelagic subsurface seawater microbial communities from Kabeltonne, Helgoland, North Sea - Helgoland_Spring_Bloom_20160331_1 | ecosystem: Environmental > Aquatic > Marine > Epipelagic ...
TAGAGAATATGGATAGATAGGCCGAGGGCAATACCAATACTGCAGAGCAACCCGGCTTTTTTACCATTGGATAATGTCTGTTGTGATACCAGTACAAAATCCGGTCCCGGTGATGCGGCGGCCAAAAGGTGTACTGAGGTGATAATCAATAATCCCTGTATTAATTCCATGGGGTGCCTTTTTAAGGTTTTTTTATTTTGAACTATCCACTGTTTCAATTTTAAAGTCGATATAAATCTCTGCCTCATACTCTATCTCATCAAAAGAGGATGGCTGTTTCGGCGCTGGTCGACTGTAGGCCATATCTTGCATCTTGCCCATACTGCGTTTGGTTGCAGTAACCACAATTTCTTCCAGCATATTGGCACCCTGAGTTCCCCTAAAGCGAATCTGACTATTTCTAAAGCCTACGGGGGTAAGAGTGACGCCGAGACTGGATTCGTAAAATGCTTTCTGCTTCATGGCTTTTTCCAGCGCCAGCTGTTTTACCTTGTTTTTATATTCGTCGGCTTTACTGTGCTCAAAGGTGGTATCAGAAAGCTCTATCTCTGCTTTGCTGTCGGCAACGGTGGCGATAGTTTTAAGCTGTGATTCATCACTAATGGTTATCGCCATTCGGTTAACCACCTTATAACTATCGGGCTTTTTGCCAAACCAACCATACTGGGGTGAGGTGGAAAATTTCGAGCTTTTGATGCTGTCACTCTCTATACCCTCAGAGGTCAGTTGCTCGCTAATAAATTCCCGCAGGTTGCTATTGGCAGCAATAGAGTTGGAGAGCTGTTTATCTTCTGTAGTGATCACCAGACTGATAATGGCTCTATCTGAATAGGCTTTTTCCTCGGCCTGTCCATGCAGGCTGACAATTCTTTCGCTGGGATGGAGGAATTGGCGGAGTTCTTCCGGGCTGCCTTTGAGTTCGGGTTTAGCCAAGGCTAAAGATGGGGAACACAGAAGTAGAATGATAATCAGGTTTTTCATAATATTCTCGCGACTTTGAAATGGGGGCTAACGCTTGTAGTTGAGCACTAAAAATAGACCCTCTGTGCCGGGATTGCGCGGAAAAACAGTGGCTAATTTCTCGGCTATTTAATCTATCTAGTCTATTGCCATATTAGTGCCTACAATATTGGCATCGAAGCGGGAGATAGGATTAAGGCGGACGACTATGGTTGAAGTGACGGCGAGAGAAAAACTCTATCGAGTGATTTTTGGCACAGACACAGTGGCGGGTCAGCGTTTCGATATTGCCTTGATCTACCTAATTGTTTTGAGTGTACTGGCGATTGTTTTTGACTCTATAGAATCTGTACACAATCAGTTTGGGCACTGGCTATTTCGTCTGGAGTGGATTTTTACCCTGATGTTCACGGTGGAGTACTTTCTGCGGATCTATTCTTCACCCAAGCGATTGAGCTATATATTTAGTTTTTACGGCCTGGTCGATCTGCTGGCAATACTGCCAACCTACCTGGCGATATTCCTGCCCGGTGCTAGCTATTGGTTAGTGCTGCGTCTATTGCGGGTTCTGCGTGTGTTCCGAGTACTTAAGCTGGTGCGCTATCTCTCCGAGGCGAATATTTTACTGCGCTCTATGTATGCGGCGCGGCGCAAGATTTTAGTGTTTTTCACCGCGGTATTTATTCTTAGCGTGCTGTTTGGCAGCCTGATGTTTTTTGTCGAGGGGCCGGATAATGGCTTTACCAGTATTCCGCGCAGTATCTACTGGACCATAGTGACAATTACCACGGTTGGCTATGGGGATATTACGCCACAGACTGGTTTGGGCCAGGTGATAGCAACCATGGCGATGTTGACCGGTTATTCGATTATCGCTATTCCCACCGGTATTTTTACCGCTGAAATTGCTCGTGAGATCAATGCTGAGAGCAGCCATAAACGCTGCAATGTCTGCGAGCGCACCGGCCATCATCCGGATGCGGAGTACTGCTATCACTGTGGTGTGCTGCTTCCAGAAGCGGATGTTTAATTGGTCTGTTAGTTGGTCTATTAATTAGTCTGCCTGGATTCAGAGGTGATTCTGTAGCTCAATGCTTCTTGGTAGTCTTCGGTGGCGACTGTCTCCCGGCTCTCTAGGTCGGCAATACTGCGAGCCACTCGCAGCACGCGATAAAAGCCTCTGGTGGAGAGGGCAAAGCGATTGATGGCGCTATCCATCAGGGTTTGCTGTTCGCTATTTAGCGGGCAGATTGTTTTCAATTCCAGGCTGCTGAGCTGATTGTTAATTTTTCCCTGTCTGTTTATTTGCCGTTCACGGGCGGCGCTGATGCGTTGCTGTATCTGCTGATTGGATTCTCCTTTAACCTGGGTTCGCTGATTTAACAGTTCACGGTTTTCAATTTTGCTGACCTGCACCTGCAGGTCTATGCGATCGAGCAGGGGGCCGGATATTTTACTGCGATAGCGATTGATCTGGTCGGGGGTGCAGCTGCAGCGCTGGCTGCCAAGGAAGCCGCAGGGACAGGGATTCATGGCGGCAATCAATTGAAAGTTGGCCGGGTAGCGAGACTGGGCGGCAACTCGCGAGATCATAATCTCGCCAGACTCCATAGGTTCTCTTAATACTTCTAATACTCGGCGGGAGAATTCCGGCAGTTCATCGAGAAACAGCACACCCTGATGGGCCAGAGATATTTCGCCAGGGCTGGGTTTGCTGCCGCCTCCCACTAATGCTGCCGCCGAGGCTGTATGGTGGGGCGCACGAAAGGGCCGCGACCAGATCTGCGGCCTCAACCCTTTGCCGGCCACCGAATAGATAGCGGCAACTTCAAGGGCCTGCTGATTGGTCAGTGGTGGCAGAATACCTGGCAGGCGGCTGGCAAGCATGGTTTTGCCGGTTCCGGGTGGGCCGTAAAATAGTAGGTTGTGGCCACCGGTGGCGGAAATTTCCAGTGCCCGTTTGGCGTGGTGCTGGCCTATTACTTCATTGAGTTCTGGGGAAAGTTCTTTGCCGCTTTCCGAATTATTTGCATCGCTGTCTGAGGATTGATTGATCCAGGGTTGTAACAGCTGGCGTTGATGAAGATGGGCGGAGATCTCCAGAAGGTGTTTGGCTGGCAGTATCCTAAGGTCGCTGACCAGCCCAGCTTCAGCGGCATTATCGCTGGCGATAATCAGCTCTTTATTATGGCAAGCACAGCCCAGTGCCGCAGGCAGCACGGCATCTACAGGACGGATGTCTCCAGAGAGCGCCAGCTCGCCGATAAATTCATAGTCCTGTAGTTGATCGCGGGGCAACTGATCGGAGGCGGCGAGAATGGCGATGGCGATAGCTATATCAAAACGGCTGCCCTCTTTGGGCAGTTCGGCCGGGGCGAGGTTGACGGTGATACGTCGGGCGGGAAATTCAAAGTGGGCGTTGATTATGGCACTGCGCACACGGTCTTTACTCTCTTTAACCGCGGTCTCTGGCAGGCCGACCATATGGAAGCCGGGCAGGCCGTTGGATAGATGGACTTCAATGGAAACCAATGGTGCATTGATCCCCAGTTTGGCGCGTGTGTAGACCACGGCTAGTGACATAACATACCTCCCTGTATGTTTTTATTCTTCTTTTGGCAGTATCGGTTGCCAGCAGATTTATTCTACTTAGCAGTTAGTTGCTGGATGGTTTCTTCGAGTTCGGCGATCTGTTGCTCAAGATTGTCGAGTTTTTCGCGAGAGCGGGTCAGTACCGCTTGCTGAGTATCAAACTCTTCTCTGGTGACCAGATTCATCTTTTGCAGTGCGCTGGTCATGGCTGTGCGCACCTGCATCTGCACTTCATCTCCCAGCGCCTGGGCGCCTGGCACAAAGGCCTGGTTAAACTGCTTTATAAACTGGTTGATTATATTGTCCTGATTCAAGGGGCTGTCTCCTGCCTGCACGTTTTGCGATGGCAGGCAGTTTAACAAATTGCACTGGATTGCCCCATAGTTTCGCCGGTTATGTGATTTGTATCTGTGGTTTGTCCATATTGGTGCGTTTTTCTAAATAACCATGGAAAATCGCGCACTATTTTGGTTCCCAATGGGCTTTTATTAGCCAAAACCCCTTTGAATACCCTAAAAATAAAAGTTGGCACGGTATATGCATTTGCTATTGCGCAAGACAAGAAAAACAACAATTCAATTTTTTAAATTTAATGTATCTTGGGAGATCATTATGAAATTTGCAAAATCTGCTTTATTTGCTGCAACTATGTTAACTGCTGTATCTGCATCTGCTGTTGAAGTATCTGGCAACGTTGCTCTGGGTTCAGACTACTTTTTCCGTGGTGTTGATCAGTCTGGCGGTGCAGCTATCTCTGGTGGCTTTGACGCTAGCTTTGAAAATGGCGTTTACGCTGGTACTTGGGCTTCAAGCGTTAATTTCAGTGACGGCTTAGAGCTTGACTACTATGTTGGTTACGGTGGTTCTATCTCTGATGATGTTAGCTACGATGTTGGTTACGTCTATTACGGCTACCCACAGGGTGCAGACACTGAAGACTTCGAAGAATTTTACGGCAGCGTTTCTTATGCTGACGCAACAGTAGGTGTCGCACTATCTAACGATTACTACGCTTCAACTGGTAGCTCTACTTACGTTTACGTTCAGTACGGTGTTGAGCTTAGCGAAGATTACGCTCTGGGTTTCCACTACGGAACTATGAGTGCTGACGATGCTGCTAACGAAGCTGATGACTACGCTATCTCACTGAGCACTGAAGCTGCTGGCCTTGGTTTTGACCTGAGCTGGATCGACTCTTCTGAGTCTGGTGGTGCGTTTGCTGACAATGAGTTCGTACTGACTATCTCTAAGTCTTTGTAATTTTGCATTAAAAAGTTATACATCTACAAAACGGGTGGCTTCGGCCACCCAACCCCTTTAGGAGAAAGAATATGAAACTGATAACAGCAATTGTTAAGCCTTTCAAACTCGATGAAGTAAGAGAAGCTTTAGGTGACCTGGGTGTTGCCGGTGTGACAGTAACAGAGGTTAAGGGATTTGGCCGTCAAAAAGGGCACACAGAGTTATACCGTGGTGCTGAATATGTGGTTGATTTCCTCCCTAAAGTAAAGCTGGAAATCGCCCTTGCAGACGAGATGGTAGATAGCGCTGTAGAAGCAATTACCAATGCTGCACAAACTGGAAAAATCGGCGACGGCAAGATTTTTATTTCAACACTTGAAGATGTTATTCGTATTCGCACCGGTGAGACCGGCGCTGAAGCTGTATAACAGGAGAACAAACAATGAATTCCGATATAATTGAAGTCAAATACGCACTGGACACATTCTATTTCCTGATGTCTGGTGTACTGGTAATGTGGATGGCAGCTGGTTTCTCAATGCTTGAAGCTGGTCTGGTTCGCTCTAAGAACACCACAGAAATTCTTACTAAAAACGTTGCCCTGTTTGCAGTTTCTTGCTGCATGTACATGGTGATGGGTTACGCCATTATGTACGGCGGCAGTGAAGGCGGTATCTTGCCTGATCAGTGGTTCGGTAACATTATTGGCAATGCTACTACTGAAGAAGTGCTGGCTAGTGGTGGTGATACTTACTACTCAGGCGCATCTGACTTCTTCTTCCAGGTAGTGTTTGTTGCAACTGCAATGTCTATCGTTTCCGGTGCTGTTGCTGAGCGTATGAAGCTTTGGTCTTTCCTCGCATTCGCCGTTGTTATGACTGGCTTTATCTACCCAATGCAGGGTATGTGGAAGTGGGGCGGCGGTTTCCTTGACGCAGCTGGTTTCCAAGATTTCGCAGGTTCTGGTGTTGTTCACCTCTGTGGTGCTACTGCTGCACTGGCTGGTGTACTGTTGCTTGGCGCTCGTAAAGGCAAGTACGGTGCTGACGGCAAAGTTAATGCGATTCCAGGTGCCAATATGCCTCTCGCGGCAATCGGTATGTTCATCCTGTGGATGGGCTGGTTCGGTTTCAACGGTGGTTCTGAGCTGATGGTTTCTAACATCGCTGAAGCAAACGCTGTATCTGATGTATTTGTTAACACTAACGCTGCTGCCTGTGGTGGCCTGATCGCTGCTCTGGTTCTGGCTCAACTGCTGTTCGGCAAGGCCGATCTGACTATGGCAGTTAACGGTGCTCTGGCAGGTCTGGTTGCTATTACTGCAGAGCCTCTTAACTGGACTGGCGGTGCAGCTACTCTGGTAGGTGCTGTCGGTGGTGTGATTGTTGTTATCTCCGTAACTCTGATGGACAAGATCAAGATTGATGACCCTGTTGGCGCAATCTCTGTTCACGGTGTTGTAGGTATCTGGGGTCTGCTCGCAGTATGTTTCTCGGGCAACGACAGTGCCACATTGGTAGGTCAGTTGACTGGTATCGCAGTGATCTTCGCCTGGACTTTTGTAACCAGCTTTATCGCTTGGTACATCCTGAAGATGGTTATCGGTATCCGTGTTAGCGAAGAAGCTGAATTCGAAGGCGTTGATGTCCTCGAATGTGGTATTGAAGCTTACCCTGAGTTTACCAACAACTAGTAGTCTCCTTTCGTTACATCCTTCCGGGGCCCCTTTTAGGGTGCCCCGGTTTTTTTTGCCTGTCATTTACCGGCTTAAAAGTTAGGAGAGCTTGATAGAGAGTCTTAAAAGATCAATACTCTTATACAGAGATGCAATTTATTGATTAAACAGGTATCTTTGCAGAAACAATTCTAATAAAAGGAGATTGGTAGCAATGAAATTAATTACAGCGATTATTAAGCCATTTAAACTCGACGATGTTCGTGAAGCGCTTGCAGATGTAGGTGTTCAGGGAATCACCGTGACAGAGGTTAAAGGCTTTGGTCGACAGAAGGGGCACACGGAGTTATATCGCGGCGCAGAATATGTTGTCGATTTCCTACCTAAGATAAAACTCGAAATCGCCACTAGTCAGGAAATGGTTGATAGCGTTGTTGAAGCCATTGCCAAGGCAGCGGCTACCGGCAAGATTGGCGATGGTAAAATCTTTATCTCTTCGCTGGATGAAGTTATCCGTATTCGCACTGGCGAAACCGGCGAGCAGGCTGTTTAGTAATAGCTTTTAAAGTTATTAATAAAAAGCATTTATAGATATAAGGGCAATGGAGTGCCTCTATTTAAAAATTCTAAGCATGGAGTTATAAACTGTTGGGAACCCCTGGCAGAATACAGACTCAAACAATCCACTCAGCATATTCAACAGACTCAACTTTTATTTAGGATGGCATCTTGGCTTCTTTAATTGTTCGATCAATCTTTGTCTTAGCAATCAGTTGTGCCGCTCTGGCAACAGCTGCCGTTTCAGCCGCTGAAAAAGTAGCGGTAGAAACTGTCTCTACTATTATTGAGCGCAAGCTTTCAGCGGTAAGGCCCGATCTGGGCTTTAAGGTGTTGGGTAAATCTGCAGTAGCAGGTCTCTATGAGGTGCAGGTTGATGGTGGTCCACTTTTATTTGTCACCAGTGATGGCAGCCATTTTATCGATGGCAGTCTCTACCAGATTACCCCTACTCAGTTTGTTGATCTTAAAGAACTGCGCATAATTGAGATGCGTCGCCAGATATTTTCTCAGCTCAGTACTGATGAGATGATTGTATTTAAGCCGACGGGTCAGACTAAAGCGATTATGAATGTGTTTACCGATATCGATTGCGGCTACTGCCGAAAATTGCACAAAGAAGTGCCCATGTTAAATGCCATGGGTGTAGAGGTTCGCTATCTGGCCTATCCTCGTGCCGGACTGGAGTCCGAGTCCTATCAAAAAATAGCCACTGCCTGGTGTGCTGATGATCCCAATCAAGCTCTGACCAACTTTAAGAGCGGCAAGGGTGGCAGTATCTCAGTCTGCGATGATAATCCTGTTGCAGATCACTTTAAGCTGGGTGGGTCTATCGGTGTAACCGGAACTCCGGCTACCGTTTTGATGGATGGCACTTTGCTTCCCGGTTACCGAAGTGCCGTGGATTTTGCCCAACTCCTTGGGATAGAAATTCAATCTAACTGATTTAGTCACCTTCTAAGGTTATAATACCGCAGCATTAAGGCCTCTTACCGCTCCTTTGATTGACAGGAGAGGGTCAGGCATTTAATGTTGCGCGTCGTTTTATTCACATACATTTAAGTTGGGGAAAGACCTTGAGATTGGTACAAGTTGGCATTTGCGGGTTGGGCACAGTTGGCTCTGGAACTATCAATCTTCTGCAGCGAAATGCAGCGTTAATTAATCCGCGCTCAAACTGTGAAATTGTTATTTCCCAGGTTGGCGCACGTCGCGATAATCCCAATTGCGATACATCATCCTTAGATGTCTCGCGCGATATTTTTGATGTCGCAAAAAACCCCGATATAGATATTGTTGTCGAGCTGATTGGCGGCACTACGGTTGCCCGCGATCTGGTGATGACTGCACTGGAAAATGGCAAGCATGTTGTCACTGCCAACAAGGCGCTGATCGCCGAGCACGGTATGGAGATTTTTGCCTATGCCGAGTCGCGCAATCTAATCGTTGCCTATGAAGCGGCTGTGGCTGGCGGTATTCCTATTATTAAAGGCCTGCGTGAAGGTTTGTCCGGCAACCAGGTTAACTGGATTGCTGGCATTATCAATGGCACCACCAATTTTATTCTTACTGAGATGGACAGCAAAGGTCGTGAATTTTCCGATGTGCTCACCGAGGCTCAGGAGAAAGGCTACGCAGAGGCAGACCCAACCTTTGATGTTGAGGGAATTGATGCGGCGCATAAGCTGGTTATTCTCGCTTCGATAGCATTTGCTATGCCGCTAGATACCAAACAAATATTTACCGATGGCATTACCAAGCTGCAGCCCCAGGATGTTTCCTATGCTCGCGAGCTGGGTTATGCGGTTAAGCATCTTGGCATTGCTCGTCAAACTGAGCAGGGCGTGGAAATTCGTGTGCATCCAACGCTTGTGCCCAAAAGCTGCCTGATTGCTGGTGTTGATGATGTATTAAACGCGGTAATGGTCAATGCTGATGCCGTGGGAACAACACTTTTCTCCGGCCCGGGTGCAGGTGCCGAGCCAACTGCATCCTCCGTTGTTGCCGATATTATTGATGTGGCCCGCACCATGGCTAGCAATCCGGATAGCTGGGTTCCAGCCTTGGGTGTTAAGACCGACGCAGTTGAGCCGCGCCAGATTCTCGATATTCAGGATATCGAAACCAGCTTTTATATGCGTTTTTCTGCCCTGGATAAGCCCGGTGTGTTATCTACTATTACCAAGATAATGGCCGATGCTGGTATCAGCATTGAAGCGATTGTCCAGAAAGAGCAGCCGGCAACTGAAGAGTATGTCGATGTGATTATCCTGACCAATGTCACCTATGAGAAATCACTGGATGCAGCGGTTGAAAATATTGAGCAACTTGAAACAGTGCGCGGCAATGTAAGCTTTATCCGCGTCGAACATTTGGATCAGTAAATGAAATATATCAGCACCAGAGGCGGCGGCGAGCCACAAAATTTTGAAGATGTTGTACTGACTGGTTTAGCGCCGGACGGTGGACTCTATGTGCCCGAGGAACTGCCGAAATTCAGCCCTGAAGAGATTGCTTCATGGGCCGGACTTTCCTATCAGGATCTCGCTCTAAAAATTATTTCTCCCTTTGTGGATGGTGCCATCCCCGAGGCTGATCTCAAGCAGTTAATCGACAAGTCCTATTCAACCTTCCGTCACGGTGGTATTGCGCCGCTAATTCAGACTGGTCACAACGAATGGATTATGGAGCTGTTCCACGGCCCAACTCTGGCGTTTAAAGATTTTGCCCTGCAGTTCCTGGGTAACCTGCTCGACTATATTTTGGCGAAGCGCAACCAGAAAGTAGTCATTATGGGTGCGACCTCTGGCGATACCGGATCAGCGGCTATTGAAGGCTGCCGTCGCTGCGAGAATATCGATATCTTTATTCTCCATCCGCACAACCGTGTTTCTGACGTTCAGCGTCGTCAGATGACCACAGTTGCCGGGGATAACATTCACAATATCGCTATGCACGGCAACTTTGATGACTGTCAGAATATGGTTAAGGCGAGTTTTGCCGATCAGTCTTTCTTACCGGAAGGTCGTCAGCTAGCCGCGGTTAACTCGATTAACTGGGCGCGAATTATGGCTCAGATCGTCTACTATTTTTGGGCATCCCTGTCATTGGGCGGCCCCCAGCGCAAAGTTTCTTTCTCTGTGCCAACGGGTAACTTCGGCGATATCTTTGCCGGTTATCTGGCTCATAAGATGGGTCTGCCTATCGAACAGCTGGTTATTGCCACCAACCAGAACGATATTTTGCACCGCTGCATCAGCGACAATGACCACAGTACTCGCCCACTCGAACAGAGCCTGGCGCCGAGTATGGATATTATGATTTCGAGTAACTTTGAGCGTCTGTTATTTGATCTTTACGATCGTGATGGTGCTGCTATTGCAGATTTAATGAAAGATGCCAAAGCAGGGCATATGCAGTTGACTGATTCGGCGCTGGTTGAAGCGCGCAAGTTATTCTCCAGCTATCGCTGTGATAATAAGGGCATGCTCGAGATGATTAGCTCGGTCTATAAAGACAGTGATTATCTGATGGATCCCCATACTGCTATTGGTCTGGATGCCGCGCGTCACTGTCGTGCCAACCTTGAAACGCCGATGATAACACTGGCCACTGCACATCCAGCCAAGTTCCCGGATGCGGTTAGGGAAGCGGGTTATCCGACTGATCCAGAGTTGCCGACTCATATGGCCGATCTGTTTGAGCGTGAAGAGCGTTTCAACGTATTGGATAATGATCAGGATGCTGTGCAGCAGTTTATTGCGGATCATATTTCAGCTTAAAATGTCATCCCGACAGAGCGTTAGCGACGAGGGATCTCCTGCCGGTTCCAGAGATCTCTCACATTCGTTCGAGATGACAGCCCTTCACTGTTAACCAAAACTCCCAAATATGGTTGACAGTGACTCCCGCCGCCCTATCATAGCCCCATCTGAATAAAATACCGCCCGCAACAAGCGAGGCAGGAGCATGATAATGGCAGCCCAGGAACAAAATATAACCCGTCACGACTGGACTCGCGAAGAAGTCCTCGCGATGTTCAATCAGCCCTTTAATGATTTGCTGTTTGACGCGCAGGTTATGCATCGTCGTCACTTTAATCCCAACAGCGTGCAACTCAGCACATTGCTGTCGATTAAAACCGGCGCCTGCCCGGAAGACTGCAAATACTGCCCGCAGAGCGCTAGGTACGACACCGGCCTGGAAAAAGAGAAGCTGCTGGAAATCGAAACGGTTATCGAAGCCGCCAAAGTGGCCAAAGCCAGTGGTTCAAGCCGCTTCTGTATGGGTGCCGCATGGCGCTCACCCCATGACCGTGATATTCCCGCGGTTGCCCATATGATTCGCGAAGTTAAGGCGCTGGGTCTCGAAACCTGTATGACTCTGGGTATGCTCAGTGAAGAACAGTCTGGAAAACTCGCCGATGCCGGCCTCGACTATTACAACCACAACCTGGATACTTCTAAAGAGTTCTACGGTGAAGTGATCACCACCAGAACCTATCAGGATCGTCTAAATACTCTCGCCAATGTTCGCAACTCAGGCATGAAAGTCTGTGCTGGTGGTATTGTCGGTATGGGTGAAGAGCAAAAAGATCGCGCCGGTCTGTTAATGGAACTGGCCAACTTGCCTCATCATCCTGAATCAGTGCCAATCAATATGCTGGTTAAGGTTGCTGGCACACCGATGGCCGCTGAGGAAGACCTCGACCCCTTTGAATTTATCCGCACCATCGCCGTGGCGCGACTGATGATGCCAAAATCCTATGTGCGACTTTCAGCTGGTCGTGAAGAGATGAATGAACAGATGCAGGCGATGGCCTTTATGGCCGGTGCTAACTCGATTTTCTACTGCGATAAATTGCTCACCACACCAAACCCCAAAGCCAATAGCGATATGCAGCTGTTTGAACGACTGGGTATCAAGCCTGAAGAGTATCAGGTGGACAAAGATAGCCAGGAGCAGGAAGCTGATCTGCATCGGTCGATCGCTGAAGCGAAAACCGATGCACAGTTTTATCGAGCCAGCTAAGTAGTTCGATGAAGTCTATGGACGCAGAGCTACAGGCACAGTTGGATCAACGACGTGCCGAGCATCTCTATCGGACGCGACTCAATGTCGCCTCCGGCTGCTCATCAACCCTCGAGGTTGATGGCGCAACGTTGATTAATTTTTGCAGCAATGACTATCTGGGTCTGGCTGCACATCCTGAGGTTAACAGCGCCCTCAAGAAAGCTGCTGATCACTATGGTACTGGCAGTGGTGCCTCCCACTTAATCAGCGGCCATTCAAGCGCACATCATCAGCTTGAAGAGCAGCTGGCAGAGTTTACCGGACGACCACGTGCCCTTTTATATTCCACTGGTTATATGGCCAATATGGGCACGATTAATGCGCTGGTGGGCCGCCACGATCTGGTCTTGCAAGACCAGTTAAATCACGCCTCACTACTGGATGGCGGACATCTGTCCCGAGCTACTTCCCAACGTTATAAACACGCTGATCTCGATAATCTGCAACAGCGTCTTGAACAATCCACGGCGGCCCGCAAGCTGATTGTTACTGACGGTGTCTTTAGTATGGATGGCGATCTGGCTCCGCTAAAAGAACTCAGTGCTATGGCCACCAAACATAATGGCTGGCTGATGGTCGACGATGCCCATGGTTTTGGCGTGCTCGGCGAGCAGGGCGGTGGTCTGGTTGAAGAATTAAATCTTAGTTATGAACAGGTGCCTGTCTTGGTGGGTACTCTGGGCAAAAGCTTTGGCACCTTTGGTGCATTTGTCGCCGGCAGCGAGGCTTTAATTGAAAGCCTGATTCAGTTTTCCCGCAGTTATATCTATACCACCGCGATGCCGCCAGCCATTGCTGCGGCCACTTTAACCAGTCTAAAAATTCTTCGTGAAGAAACTTGGCGACGGGAAAAATTGGCTAGTCTGATCGCGCAGTTTCGTCGCGGTGCTGAGCAGATTGGTCTGCAGCTAATGAATTCCTCAACGCCGATTCAACCGGTGGTGGTCAATGATGATCAAAAGGTTATGCAGATCAGTGCGGCACTGCGCGAGCAGGGCTTTTTGGTTGGCGCTATACGTCCACCCACGGTTCCTGTGGGCAGCGGTCGTCTGCGTATTACCTTCTCTGCAGACCATAGCGAAGAGCAGCTGGATCAATTATTGGCGGCGCTGGACAGCTCGGATATCGGGCAATGAATGCATCTGTCACTATTAATTCCCAGGGTGGATTAACAGCCTATCCCTGCTCAGGTGTATGCCTCTACAGTCAGCCAATTGTGCTGATTCATGGCTGGGGTATCGATAGCCAGATATGGCAGTCACTACCTGAGCAACTCAGTGATTTTGCCGATGTGCTAACCCTGGATTTACCCGGTTTTGGCCAGTCGCCAACCCTAAATAATTATTCTCAAGCAGCGGTTATCGATTGGCTGGCTGATATATTGCCCGAGCGCAGTTATCTGCTTGGTCTCTCTCTGGGCGGCATGCTCAGCTGTGCTTTTGCGGCAGAGTATCCAGCCAGAGTTGAAGGGCTAATTACCATTTCCAGCAATCTTAATTTTGTCGCCAGTAGCAGTTTCTCTACGGCGATGCCCGTCGAGCAATATCAGGGTTTTGCGGCTGCCTGGGAAGAGAGCAATAGCGACTGTCTAAAACGTTTTTGCGGCCTTCAGACCCAGGGTGATAGCCAGCAGCGACAGCTGATTCGGCAGCTGCGAACTATGGGTGGTGATCTGGACACAGAGAGCGGTGCGGCGCTACTAAAGTTATTGGGCGAGATAGATAATCAGTCTGCTATTACAGCATTAAATTGTCCGACACTGGCAATCTTTGGGCAGCAGGATGCGCTGGTACCTGTTGCCTGCACAGAGCAATTTGCCCAACTCAACCCTCGAGTTGAGATTGCTGTTGTCGAGGATGCCGGGCATCTGCCAAATTTAAGCAGTGGCGACAAAACTCTGGATTTAATCAGCACTTTTTTGCAGCAACAAAATTACAAACTGGATAAGGCTAAAGTAGCTGAATCCTTTGGCCGAGCAGCACAGCTTTACGATAGTGCGGCGCTTTTGCAGCACAGTGTTGGCGAGAAACTTATAGCTGATTTAAACCCAGATGATTCTATTAAAACAGTAATCGATTTGGGCTGTGGCACCGGCTACCATTGCCCGCAGCTTCAAGAGAATTATCCCGATGCGCAGATCACCGGCGTTGATATTTCTCAGGCTATGCTTGCCTATGCAGCCACCCAATATCCCCAGGGTAAATGGCTCTGTGCCGATGCAGAGGATCTGCCCTTTGAGGATAACTCCCAGTCATTAGTGTTTTCCAATTTCGCCCTGCAGTGGTGTGAAAATCTTGATCAATTGGCTGGCCAGCTCTATCGGGTGTTAAAGCCCCAAGGCCAACTCTGCTTTGCCGTGCCGGGACCAGAGACCCTAAAAGAATTGCGCAGTGCCTGGCAGCAGGTCGATGGCCGGGTGCATGTTAATCGCTTTAACAGTTTGCTGGATTGGCAGAGTGCACTGCAAGGTGCTGGCTTTAATCAGGTCGAGCTGCACAGTGAAACCATTACTCAGCAACATCAGTCAGTTCGCGAACTGTTGATGGAGTTAAAAGATGTCGGTGCGCACAATAACAATGCCGGCAAACAGAACACCATGACCGGCAAGCAACATTTAAAAGCACTCTATGCAGCCTATGAAGGTTATCGACAGGCGGATGGACGCTTTCCTGCCACCTGGGAAATTATTAGCTGCAAAGCCCATAAGTAAATAAACAGGGAATAAATGATGGCCAAAAAATGGTTATTTATTACCGGAACAGATACAGATGTTGGCAAGACGGTGATTGCCACAGGCTTTCTCGCCGCCGCTAATCAGGCCGGTCTGCGCACCGCTGCGATCAAACCGATTGCTGCAGGCTGTGAATTGACCGAGCAGGGCATGACTAATACAGATGCACTGCAACTGCAGGCCGCCGCCAGTCATCAGCTCTCCTATCAACAGATTAATCCCGTTGCCCTTGAGCCGGCCATCGCGCCACATATTGCCGCCAATGAAGCCGGCAAACGTTTATCCGCAGCGCGTCTGACAGGGTTTTGTCGCGGCCTGTCGCTACTGCCCGTGGATCTGGTGGTGCTTGAAGGTGCCGGCGGTTGGCGTGTGCCAATTAATGAGCGAGAAACCCTTGCTGATGTGGCCCGCGAACTCAATTGCGCCGTAGTAATAGTGGTGGGTATGCGTCTGGGTTGTCTCAACCATACCTTGCTGACCGTTGAAGCGATTCGCCGCGACGGTTTAAAAATCGCCGGCTGGGTGGCGAATATTATCGATCCTGATATGCCACGCCTCGATGAAAATATTGATACACTAAAACAGCGTATTGCCGAACCCTGCTTGGGAACTGTGCCTAAACTTAAAGATATATCGCCGCAACAGGTCGCCGAGTATCTAACGGTTCCCGAGCTATAAAACCAGTTGAGTAGAGAAGAAAAATGACTGAAGAAAATAAATTATCCGAAGAAGATCAGGCGCGCGTTAGCTCTGTTATCAACAGTGGCTATAACCGTACACAACGAAAACCCTTTCGCCCGTTAAGACTACTCGCCGTGCTCTGGATTGTAGTGGCGATTCTCGGTGGCGTCAGTTGGCTGATCGGTAAAAATTCAGGGTTTATTTAATAATATAGAGATATTTTATGCAGTTCCCGCGCCCGACAATGATTGCCTGCAATGGCATTGAGCTTGAAGTTTTTCAGGCCGGGCAGGGTGGTATTCCGCTGGTACTCTGTCATGGCTGGCCGGAGCTGGCCTACAGTTGGCGCTACCAGATAGAACCTTTAGTGAACGCCGGCTATCACTGCATTATTCCCAATCAGCGTGGCTATGGTCGTTCCAGCAAGCCTGACCATGCAGAAGCCTATGATATTTTCCATCTGACCAATGATCAGAATGCCCTGCTCGATGCGCTGGGTATAGAAAAAGCTATTTATGTGGGTCATGACTGGGGTGCGATTATGCTCTGGCAGCACGCCTTGCTAAATCCCAGTCGTGTGATTGCTGTGGCCAATCTGTCGGTGCCCTTTAGAGGTCGAGAGCCAACTGAGCCGGTGGCGTTTTGGGAGAAGATGCTCGGGCCAGATTTCTATCTGGTGCACTTTAACCGTCAGCCAAATGTGGCAGCGCGCTCTTTCGAAAGTAATCCCCAGCGCACATTGCGCAATCTCTACCGAACCAAGCATTGGCTTGATAGCGAGAATCGACTAGCTGATGGTTTTAATATTATTAATGCCGCGGAAATTGATTATAAGCGTGGCGAGCTGATCCTCAGCGAAGAGGATTTAAAGGTCTTTGTCGATGCCTTTACCGAGGGTGGTTTTGTCGCCCCCTGCAACTGGTATCGCAACTTTACCCGCAACTGGGAGCTCACTGCCGATGTGGAACAGAAGATTACCCAGCCAACACTGATGATTTACGGCGACTACGATATGGTGCCGCAGGTTGATATGAGCGATAAGGTGGCTGACCTTGAGATACACTCCTTGCCCTGTGGTCACTGGATTCAGCAGGAAGAGCCTGAGGCGACAAATAAAATTTTACTCGAATGGTTAGAGCGTAAGGCAAGACCCTTATGTTAATTCAGACGCGTTTCTATAACGCAGATATCGGCGATTTCGATGATCAGTTAGATCCCCTTTTAAAACGTATTTATCAGGCCCGCGGTATCAGCGATAGCGCGGCACTCGAACGCAAGCTCGCCTGCCTGCCAGCGCCTGCTGCTATGCAGGGTATTCCCGCAGCCGTAGACTTATTAGTTAAAGCATTAAATCAGCAACAGCGAATTTTAATTGTCGGCGACTTTGATGCCGACGGTGCAACCAGCTCGGCGCTAATGGTCTTGGCGCTAACGGCGATGGGCTGCCAGCAGGTCGACTTTTTAGTCCCCAATCGTTTTGACTATGGCTATGGCCTGACTCCGGAAATTGTCGATCTGGCCCTTGAGAAAACGCCGGATCTAATTATTACCGTCGACAATGGCATCTCCAGTATTGAGGGTGTTGCCCATGCTAATAAGCTGGGTATACAGGTTATTGTTACCGATCACCATTTGCCCGGTGCCAGCCTTCCCGATGCTGCGGCTATTGTTAATCCCAATCAGCCGGGCTGTGATTTCCCGACCAAAAACCTCGCCGGTGTCGGTGTGGCTTTTTATCTGCTCAGCGCACTGCGTGCCGAACTGCGCAGACAGGATTGGTTTACCCAACAACAGCTTGCCGAACCCAATATGGCAACCTGGCTGGATCTGGTTGCTCTGGGTACAGTCGCCGATGTAGTGCCTCTGGATCAGGTCAACCGTGCGCTGGTTTATCAGGGGTTAATGCGTATTCGCGCCGGTCAGTGCCGTCCCGGTATTCAGGCGTTGCTAACCATTGCCGGTAAATCACCACAGCGGCTGGTGGCAACAGATTTAGGCTTTGCTATTGGCCCGCGGCTAAATGCTGCCGGTCGTCTGGATGATATTTCTCTGGGTATTCAATGTCTGCTGACCAATGATCCCCAGCAGGCAATGTACAGCGCACAACAGTTGGATGAGCTCAATCAGGATCGCAAGTTAATTGAGCAGGGTATGCAGCGCGAGGCGCTGGAGATTGTCGAAAAAATACCCCTGTCTCTCGACGGGGAGGTTCCGGTGGCCCTCTGCCTGTTCCAACCGGAATGGCATCAGGGTGTGGTGGGTCTGTTGGCCTCGCGAATTAAAGAGAAGTACAACCGACCGGTGGTCGCGTTTGCCCGCGGTGATGGTGGGCAGCTCAAGGGTTCGTCGCGCTCTATTCCCGGCCTGCATATTCGCGATGCGCTGGATGCAGTGGCCACCCAAAACCCCGGTTTAATTACAAAATTTGGCGGTCATGCGATGGCGGCTGGTTTAAGTTTGGATGAGGATAAACTCGGCGCCTTTGAAGATGCTTTTCAAGCGCAGGTTGAGAAAATCCTTGATGAGGATGATCTGCTTGCGAGAATGGTGACTGATGGCGAACTGCATTGTCATCAGCTTTCGATGCCAACCGCACAGTTACTTCGCGACGGCGGCCCCTGGGGGCAGCAGTTTCCCGAGCCCTGTTTTGAGGGCTTGTTCCAAATTAAACAACAGCGTATTGTCGGTGAGAAGCACTTAAAGCTGGTTCTGGCCCATGAGTCTGAACCCAATCGTGGTATTGATGCTATCTGCTTTAATATTGATATTGACCAGTGGCCCAATCACCAGGCCGAGACTGTACGCTGTGTCTATCGCCTGGATATCAATGAGTACCGTGGCCTGGAAAAACTGCAATTATTAATCCAGTTTATTGAAGCCACAGATTAAAAAAATAATAAAAACAGACTTCAAAAGGATATCCTGTGAGCATTAAAGCTGATCTTCGTGCTGATTTTATTCTGCTGATAACCGCCTTTATCTGGGGTTTGGCTTTTGTCTTCCAACGTACCGGTATGGATCATATCGGGCCTATTACTTTTACCCTTGGGCGATTTCTTATCGGTGCCTTGGCGATTCTGCCACTCTGGTATCTGATGGAACGACCAAAGCGAATTTTTGAATTCTCCGACATTAATAAAAAGGCTGCATCGCTAGGGTTGGTTCTCACCGCCGGTATGCTCTGCCAGCAGGCTGGACTGATCTATACCACCGCAGGAAGAGCAGGGTTTTTAACCGGTGTGTATATTATTTTTGTCCCTCTGATTGGGCTGTTTTTTGGCAATAAAACCCAGTGGCCGACCTGGCTGGGTATAGGCATGGCGCTGGTAGGTCTGTACTTTATGGCGCAGGTGGATAACAGCGAGTTTTTCACCGGGGATATTTTAATACTGGTTGGCTCGCTGCTTTTTGCTGTGCACGTAATTTTTACCGGCCGACTGGCCCATCAGGCCTCACCATTTCAGTTAATTTTTATTCAGTTTACCGTCGCTGCCGTGATCTCTGCGCTGTTGGTGCCCATTTTTGAAAGTTGGAACTGGCAGGGTATTAAAGATGCAGGCGTTGCTCTGCTGTATGTTGGTGTGCTCTCTTCAGGGGTGGCTTTTTGCCTGCAGGTGGTTGGTCAGCGCACGGCACCGGCTTCTCATGCGGCAATTATTCTTAGCTTTGAGGCGGTGTTTGCGGCTATCTGTGGCTGGTGGCTACTCGGTGAAGTGTTGAGTGATTCGGAAATGCTTGGCTGCGGGTTGATATTTTCCGGTGGTATTGTCTCGCAGCTTAAAGTACTGCTTAAGCAGGTTCCCGGTGAACCTATTCAACATCCCCATGGCGTAAATTAAACATCTCTGCGGTCATAGCACAGAGACATTTATTATTAGGTGAATTATGCATAGGCGACAGTGGGTAAAAAATATTTTGCTGGCTACGGTTGGTTCCTTGGCTTCGACCAAACTTTGGGCGCTGGAAAAAATTGAGCGTCTCGATAGCGAGTGGAGAAAATTACTTACCCCGGAGCAATATTATATTTTGCGTGATGAGGGCACCGAGCCTGCGGGCAGTAGCCCCTTAAATCAGGAGCATCGTCAGGGAGAATATCGTTGTGCTGGTTGCGATCTGCCGTTATTTACCTCGGCAATGAAATACGAGAGCGGTACTGGCTGGCCCTCATTTTTCGATAAGATTGAAGACCATCTGCAGACTAAGCGGGATTTTAAATTGATCTGGCCGCGCACCGAATATCACTGCGCTCGCTGCGGTGGTCATCAGGGCCATGTATTTGATGATGGCCCCAAACCTACAGGGCTGCGCTGGTGTAACAATGGTCTGGCACTGCGTTTTGTGCCTGAGGCTAAAGACCAGCCTTAAGCGCTCTATTTCAATATTTTCATAACTTCTGCCAGCACGGCCTGTTTGATAATGGGCTGTGCCAGTTCGGTGGGGTGTATACCATCCTGTTGAATCATTCCTGCAGTTAAAACAAGCTCTTCAAACTGGAAAGGCACTAGGGGAATACCCTGTTCCTCCGCCAGAGTTGGAAACAGTCGCGCAAAGGTGTCTGTATAACGCTTGCCATAGTTGGGCGGCAGGCGCATAGCAAAGAGCAGCGGTTGGGCATTTTGCGCACGACAGAGATCGATCATGGTCTGCAGATTGGCTTTGGTTTTTGCCAGAGGGTGGCCGCGCAGGCCATCGTTGCCGCCGAGCTCGAGTAGCACATAGGTGGGTTTAAATTTCTTGAGTAACAGTGGCAGGCGAGCCAGGCCATTACCGGTGGTGTCACCACTGATGCTGGCATTGATAATTTTAAGTTTTGGCTCTAAATCCGCGCGCAATAGATTTACCCAGCCATTGTTAGGGTTGATGCCGTAACCGGCACTCAGGCTATCGCCCACGACCAATAGTGTCGATGCATAGCTGTTACCCGTAAGCAGTAACAGTATTATCAGTAGTTTTGGACAGCGCATAAATTAACAGCTCTTAAATTAGTTCTATTTGTTGATGAATGGATACACTTGCTATTACAGACCGTAGTGTATTTTATACAGTTAGCAAAAAGTCACCGCAACGGAATTTTTTATGATTGAAGTTAGCAATATCAACAAACAGGTGGTTACCTCAGAGGGTACGCTGAATATTCTCCAGCAGATTAATCTCTCAGTAGCCAGGGGTGAGTCTCTGGCGATTATTGGTCCCTCGGGATCGGGAAAGTCGACGCTTCTGGGGATTCTGGCGGGTCTGGATATGCCCAGCTCCGGCACTGTTGCTATCGATGGCGAGGATATCACTGCCATGGATGAAGAGGGTCGCGCTGCGGTTCGCGCCGGCCATGTGGGCTTTGTCTTTCAATCATTTCATCTGCTGCCGGGCTTAACCGCATTGGAAAATGTTGCTCTGCCTCTGGAGTTGCAGGGGATTGATAATGCCCTGCAAACCGCCAGGCAGTATCTCCAGCGCGTCGGTCTGGGTGAGCGAGTGACTCATTATCCGCGCCAACTTTCCGGCGGTGAACAGCAGCGGGTTGCTCTGGCTCGCGCCTTTGCCTGTCGTCCGGCAATCCTGTTTGCCGATGAGCCGACGGGTAATCTGGATACCGGCACTGGTGAAAAAATTAATGATCTGCTCTTTGACCTAAATGCGGAAGAGGGCACGACATTGATCTTGGTGACCCATGAAAAGACCCTTGCCGCGCGCTGTGGGCGCAGGTTGGAATTACAGGCCGGCCGTCAAGTTGAACAGCTGGCGGAGTCTGCTTGATGCTGGCATTAAAAATGTTGCTGCGCAGTTGGCGCGGCGGGCAGTTGGGGCTGATTTTTGCATCGCTGGTTTTAGCCGTCGCGGTGGTGACCTCGGTTGCTCTGTTGGCCGAGCGTGTCGAGAGAGCCCTGGTCAAAGAATCCAGTTCTTTTCTGGCCGCCGATCTGGTGGTTTCAAGTTCTGTCGCCATTGACCCAACATGGTTAGAGCGCGCTCAAAAGATGGGTGTAAGAACAGCGCAGAAAGCCTCCTTTGGCTCCATGACTTTTGCCGGTGATGAAATGCATCTGGCTTCAATTAAAGCTGTGGAGAGCAGCTATCCCCTGCGTGGTGCGGTAAAACGTTCGACGGTTCCCTTTGCGACTGATGAGTTGGATATTGAGGCAGTCGCGTCGGGGCCGCAATCCGGTGAACTCTGGGTCGATTCGCGTCTGTTACCACTTCTCAATATTGAGCTTGGCGATAGCATTGATGTTGGCGATGGCAGCTTTAACGTTAGCCATATACTGATTGAAGAGCCGGACAGTGGCAGTTCATTTTCCGCCTTTGGTGCGCGGATTTTAATGAACTGGAGCGACCTGCCAGCCTCCGGGGTTATTCAGCCCGGCAGCCGAGTTAGCTATAGATTTTTAATCGCCGCCAGCGAGGGTCAGGAAGATAACTTTGAGACCTATGTGGACTGGTTAAAACAGCAGTTGGATATCCATGATCGGCTGATTACGCCGGATGAGGCTCAGGCCAGTATTGCCAGCACTATGGATAAGGGGCGGCGCTTTTTGCTGTTGGCGGGAAGTATTGGTGTGGTGCTGGCGGGTATAGCACTGGCGCTGGCCAGCCATCATTTTGCCAATGGGCAGTTGCTGCAGGTGGCGCTGTTTAAAAGTTGGGGTATCTCTGCCAGTCGAGTGCGCAAACTCTATTTTCAGCAGATTATCTTGCTGGGAATAGCGGGCTCAGTCGTTGGTCTGTTGATCGGTTGGAGCTTTCACCAGCTGTTAATTTCCGTGGTTCGCGACTGGTTGCCAATCACCTTGCCGGCGGCGGGCTCGCGTCCTTGGATAACCGGCTTCGCCACCGGCATTCTCTGTCTTTTAGGTTTTACCCTGCCGGCACTCTGGCATCTGCCAACCCAGTCGCCGCTGGCAGTATTGCGTCGCGACAGTCAGGCTAAATCCCTTAACAGTTTGATACGCGGCTCTCTGGGTGTGCTGACCGTGGCCGTTTTACTCTATTGGTATAGCGGTAATCTCTATCTGTCTATGGCGATTCTGCTCGGCTTTGCGATTACTGCTGGCGCCTCTATTGCGGTTGGCCTTGTGCTGTTGCGACTGGGTATGAGCTACGGTCACTGGATGGGCAGTATCTGGCGTCTGGCGCTCTCTAACCTATGGCGGCGCAAAAAGCCCAGTCTGATTCAGATGGTTGGCTTTTCCGGAGCCATAGCCCTATTGATGATTATGACGGTGGTCAGGACATCTCTAGTGGATGAGTGGCGCTGGCAACTGGCCGATGATGCGCCCAACCATTTTTTAATCAATGTTGCCGCCTATGAATTGGATGGAGTAAAAACTCTGGTTAATAAGCGCGAGTTGGAAACCGCTGGCTGGTATTCAATGGTCCGCGGGCGTATTACCCATCTAAATAATCAGCCGCCCACTGAGGTGGCCAAAAATGGTCATGAATCCCTGCGTCGCGAGCTTAATTTAAGTTGGACTACTGAACTGCCTGAGGGGAATAAAATTGTTCAGGGGCAGTGGTGGGACTTAGATACTGCTAATACCACTGCTAATAATTTGGCACCAGTTTCTCTCGAGGAGGAGCTGCTTCACGAGCTCGGTTTGAGCCTTGGCGATACGATTCGGTTTAGTGTCGGCGGTCTGACTTTCGATGCGCTGATCACCAGCACCCGCAGTCTTAACTGGGACAGCATGACGCCGAATTTCTACTTTTTGTTTCCCGAGGGTTATCTGGAAGATTATCCGCGCACCCATATGACCAGTCTGTATATTCCCGCTGAGGAAAAACTGCTGGTCAATGATCTATTGCGCAGCTATCCGACGGTGCAGGTTATTGAGCTGGATAAAATTATTGATCGTATTCGCACCATAGTTTCCCAGGTGACTCGTGGTCTTGAAATGATGACGCTGCTAATTCTCGGCTGCGGTATTTTGGTGATGTTTGCCGCGGTGAGTTTGTCGATGAGTGAACGCCTGCAGGAGAGCGCAATACTGCGTACTTTGGGTAGCTCACGGCGTTTGATTCTGGGTGTGCAGTGGGTTGAATTTACCACCTTGGGCGTGATGGCTGGCTTGCTGGCGGCGTTGGGGGCAGAGTTTGCCGTGGCTATGCTGCAACGTTTTATGTTTAGCCTGCCGTTTAGTTGGCACCCCTGGCTGTGGATTGCCGGCCCGCTGGGTGGCGGTTTACTGGTTGGATTGTTGGGTGTTGTCTACAGTCGCAGGGCGGTGACGCAGCCACCATTGCGGGTTTTAAATAGTCTTTAGATTTCTGCTGCTAGGCGCAAAAGTAGTTTTAAGTATTTGTACTTTTAAGCGGCAACTGGATATGGAAAGTAGTACCAATCTCAATATCTGAGGTGACCGCAATCTGCCCCTGATGTTGCTCGGTGACAATAAAGTGAGCAAAGGAGAGCCGATCTGCTGCGCCGTAATGGCCTTTGTCTCTATTGTTGGGCACGCCGTTAGAGGCTGTATCTCGACCTGCTAAGCTAGTATTTTCATTGGCAAAGAACGGTTCGAAAATATACTGCTGATCTTCAATGCTAATACCCAGGCCATTGTGTTGTACACGCACCCACAGTGCCTCGTAAAACTCGCTGATCTCAATATTAATCGTAGGTGTATGTCCCGGGTCTTCAACCTTGCCCAGTGCATGACAGGCGTATCTGAATAAACTTAAAAAGACCTGCTGCAGTTCTGGTACATGGCAGTTTAATTCCGGTAGATCATCGGCATAGGTTTTATTGACGGTGACATCTTTAAAGCGCAATCCTCTGGTCACCGAGAGAACATCTTCCGCTAGCTCAACACTGTGATCCATAACCTGAGTGATATTGGCGAATTGTTTCTCTTCCGCGCCACTGTCGGAAAATGCCACCAGATTCTGGATAACCGTGGCTGCCTGGCGACCGCGGATAAGGGCATCTTCGAGTAATTCATTGAGGCCGATAGGGTCTATATGCTCTTCAGTAAGATCCTGCCGCACGGTCTGGACATCTTTGAGAATTGCCTGCAAGGGAATATTAATATCGTGGGCCATAATCGCCGCCATCTCACCCATTGATGACATCTTGTCGCGCTGGATCAGCATATTTTCACTCTGCACCCGCTGGGTAACATCGTCGACCAGAATAACCACACCGGTTTCACGCTGATCATGAAGTGGGTAAATCGTAATATCAAAATGGAACTGGCCACGCTGGCTGTATTTAATCGTCAGGGTTTTATCTTCATCCTGAGCCTTTTTAATCTGTGCCGGTGTCACCGTCATTGTCGGGTAGGCTTTCCAGAGATTTTTGCCCAGTACAGTATTCTCAGGCAGGCCACTTATCTCTTCAGCGCGGGTATTCCACTGGGTGATCTCGCCCTCTTTATTCAGGCCAATCAGCATCAGTGGCATAGAGCGCAGAATGCTGGTGATATAGGATTCAGAGAGACGCAGGCGAGTGGTGGTTTCCAGATGCTCGTCAATTTCTTCTTCCAGCGCGTTATTGCTGTCTTGGAGCAGAACATTGGCTTCATCAAGTGTCGCTGTGCGCTCTTTGACGCGATCTTCCAGTTTGGCGCGAATCTCTTCGAGTTCATGGTTATAACGACGTGCAGTGCGGCGAGTAAAGGCGAGGCGAATAGCGGTAATAGACAGGGCGATAATTAACAGGCTGCTGGAAAAATTCGCTATGTACTGCCAGTTGGTGGCCCCATCGGCTTCACGGAAAGCCCAGAAGATATCAACTGAAACCAGCTGGCTGTAAACCACAACTGCAAGCAGTGCCAAAAGAACTGAGGTAACAATAATGTTTTTTATTGGGATCAATTTTTTATATCTCAAAAGCCATCGTTTGAACTCCATTATAGTCATGTAAACCGAGTTGTCAGTGCCTGTTATTACAACTAGGCTTATTTTATGAGTGATTGTTGTAAATCGGAGTCATCCAAGCCTGCTTCCTCTTGCGGCGGAACTAATCAGAGTGTGGTTTCCCGACCGGATTATTTACTCTGGATATCCGCTTTAATTGTTACCTTCAGCTATCTCACCCACCTGTTTACCGTCGGTCAATCTGAACTTTTATCAGAGCTTCCCGCCTGGCTGACCACGATGACCTCTGGTGTCTTCGAGCTGATTAATAAAATGTGGTGGGGTTTGCTGATGGCGGTGATATTTGTCGGTCTGCTGGAACGTGTCCCCCGAGATCTGGTGATCTCTGCATTGGGGCAGGGGGGCACGGTGAAAGGTATAGTTCGGGCTACAGCAGCAGGTGTACTCTTAGACCTCTGCAGTCATGGAATTTTGATGGTCGGCACCAAGCTCTATGAGCGGGGTGCGAGTCTTGGTCAACTTATGGCCTTTCTAATTGCCAGTCCGTGGAATTCATTGTCATTGACGATTATTTTAATTGCCCTGATTGGTCTCGGCTGGACCCTTACCTTTATTATCCTCTCTATGGTCGTAGGAGTGGTTACTGGATTGATTTTTGATCGACTGGTGGCGAGTAAAAAACTGCCGGCAAATCCCAATGCTCCGGTGCAGGAAAACAGTTTGCCAATTGCCCCGCAAATAAAAACTCTGATAAAACAGATGGACTATTCTCCAAAAGCGATGATCTCTCTGTTCTGGGATGGCCTGCGTGATTCGCGAATGGTTTTTAGATGGTTGTTTTTTGGCATAGTACTGGCCACCGCTATTCGTGCCTTTATGCCGCTGGATACTTACCAGACATTATTTGGGCCAACCGTTGCCGGCCTATTTTTAACCCTGCTGGCAGCAACCATTATTGAAGTCTGCTCTGAGGGCTCGACACCTATTGCCGCGGATATACTCACCCGCGCTGCCGCCCCGGGAAATGGTTTTACCTTTTTGATGGCTGGTGTGGCTACCGACTACACCGAGGTGATGGTTATTAGAGATACCACGAAATCATGGAAGATCGCGCTGTTTTTACCTCTTTTAACATTGCCTCAGGTGTTGTTGATTGGCTGGTTGCTCAATCAGGTTTAAAAATTTACAGATCGAAGGTGGGGTTTTTACGATTTTCAGAGTCTTATTAAGTACAAGTGTTTAAAAGTTAGATAAATATTCTTTGTATTAGGAAAGAAGAGCGGAAATTTTATTTAAGTTTATCCCAAGACTTTATCGCCCCTGCTGATCTGTATCACTCCCCCTCCTTACAGCAGGGGTTTTTTTCGTCTGCAGTTTTTCCTTTTGGCTAAAAAAACACAATCGGAAAAATCCTAAGACGAACAACTCACGGATATTTGCTGCGCCCATTCTGGAGGCAGACCCGCATACTTTTCTGCCTGTGGATGTTCATCGCAGGGATTTTGCAGTACCTCCAGCAGCAAGTTTACTTCAGAGTAATCCCCCTGCTGAGCCTTTTCGATTGCCGCCTGGGCCATATAGTTGCGCAGCACATATTTTGGGTTAATTGCCAGCATCTGTTCGCGGCGCTGCTGATCGGTCGAGCTCTGTTGCTGCAATCGCCGGCTGTATTGTTTGGCCCAGTTATCAAATCCCTCGCGGTCGATAAACTGGTCTCTGATGGAATGGTTATCTTCGCTAAAGTCACAGACTGATCTAAAGAAAATCGTGTAATCCACATGGTTGGTTTGCATCAATTCAAGTAGCTGATTAATTAATAACTCATCCTCTGGCTGATACTCTTCCAGGCCAATTTTACTGGCCATAATGGTTCTGTACTGGTTTAAAAATTCTGGCTCGTACTGTTTTAGCGCGCCGATTAATTGATCACTCTCCAGCAATGAGGTCAGTGATGTGGCAAGGGCATTTAAATTCCACAGGCCGACGGAGGGCTGGTTTTTAAACGAGTAGCGACCATTGGTATCCGAATGGTTACAAATAAAATCCGGATTGTAATTATCCAGAAATCCAAAGGGCCCATAGTCGATTGTATCGCCAAGAATCGACATATTATCGGTGTTCATTACCCCGTGATTAAAACCAACTGACTGCCACTGGGCGATTGTTTTGGCAGTTTTAAGCACGCAGTTTTCCAGCATTAGCAGGTATTTATTCTCTTCGCCGACCCAGTCGGGAAAGTGCCTTGCGATAACATAGTCGGCCAGTGCTTTTATTGCCTCTGGTTGTTGGCGATAGTGAAAATGTTCAAAGGATCCAAAGCGAATATGGCTCTCGGCAACTCGGCAAACGGTGGCGCCGGATTCAACCTCTTCTCGATATACCGGGGTTTTACTGTCGATTAAACACAGCGCTCTGGTGGTGGCTATCCCCAGTCCATGCATGGCTTCGGAGCAGAGATATTCACGGATACTTGATCGCAGAACGGCGCGGCCATCGGCAAATCTGGAGTAGGGGGTTGGCCCTGCACCTTTAAGCTGGATATCCCAGAGGGTGGCATTTTCGCCGACGGCTAATTCACCCAGCGTAATCGCGCGGCCATCGCCAAGTTGACCCGCCCAAACGCCAAATTGATGCCCTGAATAGACTAGTGCAATGGGTTGACTGGATTCGGGTATTTGATTGCCACTCATTATCTGCAGCATTTCCGGGCTGGTTAATTCACCGGGATCTATTCCCAGCTGTTTAGCTAATAGCGCATTGCTACTGACCAGACTGGGTTCCTGTAATCCCTGAGTTAACACTTCACTGCAGTGAAGGCTGACCTCAGATTTAAATGAGTTGTAAAAATGTTGCTGCAGGCGATTGGTAAATGCTGTCATTGGAGTCCGATTTTTGTTTTGCTGATACGTCCGAGGTTGTCGGCGTGAAGACTGCTGATATACAGCCAGTTACCCACCTCAAGTGCACCGGTATTGGTGTGATAGCGGCCCTGAGGATCCTGCAGGGAGAGCAGAACCTGACCCTCGGCATCTATGGCAATAATATGACTGTAGTGCTCTGCCTGAGGACGCATAAAGGCGGGAAATCTATGGATGACTTTACGCAGTAAGCTGTAGTTGGAGAGGGCATCAATCAGTGCATTGCGCGGTGCGACCATGCCTATCCAGAAACGGCCATTCTCGCCGCGAACTATGTTGTCCGCAAAGCTCGGCAGGTTACTTAGAATTATCTCTGACTGGCCGGCTTTATTACCCTCAAGCCAGAACTTGTGCACTCGATAACTGCCGGTCTCAATAATCAGCACAAAGCTACTGTCCTCTGCCATGGCTACTCCATTGGCAAAGTTAAGCCCTTCTATCAGTATTTTTGTGCTCTGGTCTTCGGGGTTATAAACCAGCAATCGCCCGTGGCCGCCATGCTCAATAATATCTAACAGGCTGGCGTTATAGGTTCCGCCATTGGCCTCGGCGCCAAATTTTGTCGAGGCATCGCTAAAGTAGATTTTGCCATCCGCGGCTATATCCACATCATCGGCATAGTTTATGTGCGGATGGTCGGTTGTTGAGCTATTAATCTGGTTGGTCAGAGTGGTTATTTTACCTGCAGGTGAAATCTGCAATAACCCCAGATAGGCATCGGCAACCAGCAGGTTATTATTATGATCAAAGACTAAACCCAACGGACTGCCTTTGGTGTGCACCCAATTTTTAATCTCGCCGTTAATTGGATTGTGACGAATAATCCAGCCTTCGCGAGTGCTGGCATAGAGCTCACCATTTAATAGCGCCACAGCCTCAGGGCCATGGGTGCCTTTCATTTCAAAGGTTTCAATCTGCTGCAAAATGGTATTTTTCTGGAAGTCGCCGACGTAGCCTTTGTCAGCAGGTGCATTCCAACTGGCAGGGTCTACTGGAACCGGCCACAGCAGCAGGTAGGCGAGGATAATAAGTATTAAACCGAGAAATGTTTTGACCATGGCCTTATGGTGCCTTTCTGCTAAAGCTTAATCAACAGTGTTTTAGCTTGGTGTGACTCTATTGCTGAGGTAAAATGCGCGGCTTAATTATTGGCTTGGCTATAAAGAAACCCATGGAAGTAAATCCTCTCTATAACGCCCTCGATGACCTGCAGGCACGCACCGACGTGTTGAGGGGGTATCTTTGACTATGCCAATCGCAAAGACCGCCTTGCTGAAGTTGAGCTAGAACTCGGCGAGCCGGATGTCTGGAATAAACCAGATCGCGCTCAGGAGCTGGGTCGTGAACGCTCCTCTCTGGAAGCGGTAGTTAAAACTATTGAAGATTTAGACGCAGGTGTATCCGATAACCGCGAGTTGTTGGCGATGGCTGTGGAAGAGGATGATGCAGAGACTGTCACTGAGGTGGAGTCTGAAATTGCCAGTCTTGAAGCCCAGTTAGCCAAGCTTGAATTTCGCCGTATGTTCTCTGGTGAGATGGATCCAAACAATGCCTTCCTGGATATTCAGTCGGGCTCTGGTGGCACCGAGGCTCAGGATTGGGCGGAGATGCTCTTGCGTATGTATCTGCGCTGGGCTGACGATAAGGGGTTTAAGGCGGAGCTGGTTGAATGCTCAGCTGGTGATGTTGCCGGTATTAAAGGTGCCACGGTGCAGATTTCCGGTGAATATGCCTTTGGCTGGTTGCGCACCGAGATTGGTGTACACCGTTTGGTGCGCAAGTCGCCGTTTGATTCGGGCAATCGTCGCCATACTTCTTTTTCTGCGGTCTATGTGTCTCCGGAGATCGATGACAATATTGATATTGAGATCGACCCTTCGGATGTTCGCACCGATACCTACCGTGCCTCTGGTGCTGGTGGTCAGCATGTGAACAAAACCGATTCGGCGGTGCGTTTGACTCACGAACCCAGTGGTATTGTGGTGCAGTGTCAGAACCAACGATCTCAGCATCAGAATCGCGATAAGTGTTGGCAGATGTTGCGGGCCCGGCTCTATGAGGCGGAGATGCAGAAGCGTGCTGATGCGGCTCAGGCGACTGAGGATACTAAGTCTGATATTGGTTGGGGCAGTCAGATTCGCTCCTATGTTTTGGATGATGCACGGATTAAGGATTTGCGTACCGGTGTTGAGACACGTAATACGGGTGCGGTATTGGATGGTAAACTGGATCAGTTTATTGTCGCTTCGTTAAAAGCGGGGTTGTAAGCGACGGCGAAGCCGTCGTTCTGAGCATAGCCAACGGATCTCGTGCAGTAGGCTAAGTGTGAAGATATTAATTGGATGCAACCCAAGGGTAAGCATCTGCGACACGCTGTAAATACGTCCGTGTACGCTCGAGAGTGGCATCCCTGCCACTCACGGTCCCAGATGCTTACCCTTGGGTTGCATCCAAGACCGAGCCAGAATGGATTAAAAATAAATTAAATACAAAGACTAAAAATGACTGATCAACAAGACGAAAATAAGCTGATAGCCGAACGCCGTGCCAAACTCACCGAACTCCGTGAGCAGGAAGGTACAACGTTCCCCAATGACTTCCGTCCACAGCACAGTGCTGCGGAACTGCAGGCCGGCTTTGGTGAAGAAACCAAAGATGCGCTGGAGCAGTTGGGCAAAATTGTTTGTATCGCCGGTCGAGTTATTCGCAACCGCGGTGCGTTTATGGTGGTTCAGGACAGCTCGGGCACCATCCAGCTGTATGTCACCAAAGAGGCACGTCCCTTTGCCAAGTCTATCGATCTCGGTGATATCGTTGGTATTACCGGTGCGCTGCACAAGTCGGGTAAAGGCGATCTCTATGTACAGATGGACAACTATCAGTTGCTGACCAAAGCACTGCGTCCACTGCCAGATAAGTTTCATGGTCTGGCCGATCAGGAAATGCGTTACCGCCAGCGCTATGTTGATCTGATTGTTAATCCTGAAGTGCGCAATACCTTCCGCATCCGCTCGGCGGTTGTCGACTTTATTCGCCGCTACCTGAATGGCTCTGACTTTTTGGAAGTTGAAACGCCAATGTTGCAGGTAATTCCCGGTGGTGCTGTGGCGCGTCCCTTTGTGACTCATCACAATGCGCTGGATATTGATATGTATATGCGTATCGCGCCAGAGCTGTATTTAAAGCGTCTGGTTGTCGGCGGCTTTGAGCGGGTTTATGAAATTAACCGCAACTTTAGAAATGAAGGTCTTTCAACGCGCCATAATCCTGAGTTCACCATGCTTGAGTTCTACCAGGCCTACGCAGACTTTAATGATCTGATGGATCTGACCGAGGATATGCTGCGCAAAATGACCACTGAAGTACTCGGTTCGACCAAGGTGGTCAATACTATTAAGGATGCTGAGGGTGAGGTGGTTAAAGAAATTAATTATGACTTTGCCGAGCCATTTACTCGTCTGTCGGTATTTGACTCTATTTTGCAGTACAACCCGGATATTACTGCCGAGCAGTTAAGTGATGAAGCCGGTGCGCGCAAGATCGCCACAGATCTACATATTCCGTTAAAAGATATCTGGGGTCTGGGTAAGGTTCAGATTGAAATCTTTGAAAAGACTGTCGAGCATCTACTAGAGCAGCCAACCTTTATTACCATGTACCCGGCTGAAGTCTCGCCACTGGCGCGTCGCAATGATAGTGATCCCCATGTCACCGACCGCTTTGAGTTCTTTGTCGGTGGCCGTGAGCTTGCCAATGGGTTCTCTGAGTTAAATGATTCAGAAGATCAGGAAGCGCGCTTTAAGCAACAGGTTGCCGAGAAAGATGCTGGTGATGATGAGGCTATGCACTTTGATGCTGACTATATCCGTGCGCTGGAATACGGTATGCCGCCTACTGCTGGTGAGGGTATAGGTATTGATCGTCTGGTGATGTTGCTGACTGATTCAGCCTCTATCCGCGATGTGTTGTTATTTCCGCATATGCGTCCGGAATAGTTTAAGCGTTGTAAAAGCCAGATATAAAAAAGCCCAGCACTTGCTGGGCTTTTTTGTTTCTACTTGCCTGTTACTTAAGAGCGGCGTAATAGGCAGATAAATTGGCAATATCTGCATCAGACAGACCTTTAGCCATAGCCGTCATCATCGCGTTGTTGCGCTTACCATCTCTAAACATCTTCAGCTGGCTGGCCAGATAGGCCTCTTTCTGGCCGGCAAGGTTTGGCCACATGCCATTGCTGCTGATGCCATTTTTACCGTGGCAACCGGCGCAGGTCATTGATTTGGCTTTGCCGGCAACCGGGTCACCGGCAAGGGCGCCAAATGATGCGGCTGAAAGTGCTGCTGCTAAAAAAGGAATAACGAGGTTTTTCATTTTGTTTCTCCAGTTAAGTCTTAAAAGATTAATTCGCTTGGCGCAGGCTGTGACGAAGTGAATGGCTGATAAACAGCGAGGCGCTTAACAGTGCGACGGCGCCGACCTGATGGGCGGCGGCAATTGGCACTGGTACATAAAATAGTAAGGTGCTGATACCTAGAGTTACCTGCATGATCAGCAGTCCAATCAAACACCAAAGTCCAATTTTGGCAGGTCCTTGAATACCGGCTTTCAGGGCTTTAAATACAAAAACAGCAACCAGACCAACAATCAGGTAGGCAAATATCCGATGGTTAAACTGGATGGTGGTGATATCTTCAAAGGCCGATAACCAGGCTGGGGTCATGGCGTAGAGGCCCGCTGGAATAAAGCTGTCGCCCATCAGCGGCCAGGTGGAATAGGCATGCCCGGCATGGGTTCCGGCAACTAGTCCGCCGGATAGAATCATCAGAAAGATCAGTCCGCTCAAGGTGTAGGCAAGGCTTTTCAGCTCAATAGGCTGATCGGATTTTGGACTGATTAAACTAAAGGCAGTCCACAAAATAAATGCGTAGATCAGTACCGCGGCACCCAGATGGGCAGTCAGTCGATACTGGCTGACACGGGGGTTATCGACCAGGCCGCTCTTAACCATATACCAGCCGAGCAAGCCCTGAAAACCACCGCCGATCAGCATAATAATCAGCTTTGGCGTAAGGCCTGCCTGGATACGCTTAGTAAAGAGGAAAAACAGGAAGGGCAGCGTAAAGATCAGACCGATAAATCGTCCCAGCACACGGTGCAGATACTCGTACATAAAGATCGGCTTAAACTCTTCGAGACTCATGCCGATATTAATTTTTTGGTATTCGGGGAACTGTTGGTACTTGAGAAACATCGCCTGCCAGTCCGCTTCCGAGAGGGGCGGGATAATGCCCATCAGCGGTTTCCAGTCGACCATCGACAGTCCGGAATTTGTCAGCCGGGTAACACCGCCAAGTAGGATCATACCGAATATAACAGCGGCACAGATCAGCAGCCAGTAGGCGATTTGGCGGTTGTAGCGAGCCTGTTGCTCGAGGGTTGCGGTGTTTTCCAGCATAGATATCAGTACCAAAAATTAATTTGAACTCAATGGCTGTGAAGTTATACAGCCAGCAGTTTTACGAAAACGGTGGTTATTCAGACTAGATTTTATGAAAAAATTTAGTCGAGGTTGTCTGTTGCGAGTGAAGGCAGATTTCATCGGCAGCTATGGTAACATTTGCAGCCAATTGGCAGGTAGAGATTTAGGCATTATTGATGATGGAGATAGAGATGGGTGATCAGGGTGAGATTAAGTTGGATCCGAGTTGGTATCAGGTGCTGGGCGATGAATTTAATAAAGACTATATGCGCCAACTGCGTGAGTTTTTAATTCAGCAAAAAGCCGCTGGCAAGGTTATCTATCCACCGGGTTCGCAATGGTTTTCGGCATTTAATAACACCCCCTTCGATAAAGTTCGCGTGGTGATTCTCGGGCAGGATCCCTATCACGGTCCCAATCAGGCCCATGGTCTGTGTTTTTCCGTGCTGCCCGGGATTAAGGTGCCGCCATCGCTGGTCAATATGTACAAGGAATTGGCCGATGATCTAGGTATTGAGCAACCCGGTCATGGCTGTCTTAACAGCTGGGCAAAGCAGGGCGTACTGCTGTTAAATGCCACTCTCACTGTCGAGCAGGCCAATGCCGGTGCCCATCAGGGCAAGGGTTGGGAGCAATTTACCGATCAGGCTATTCGCGCTTTAAATGACCAGCGCGAGGGTATTGTGTTTGTTTTGTGGGGCAGCTATGCCCAGAAGAAGGGTGCCTTTATCGATCAGTCGCGGCATTTGGTGTTGAAGTCGGTTCACCCATCGCCACTGTCTGCATACCGTGGATTTTTAGGCTGCAAACATTTTTCCTCTGCCAATAACTATCTCCAGCAGAATGGCCAGACGCCCATCAATTGGCAGTTGCCAACGGCGCAAGAGGCGTTGGACGATTTAAAAGCCTAGCCTTAGCTCTTTCTTCTAGCTTTCGCGTAGGCTGCGACTAATTCCGCGCAATAGCGGTTCAAACAGATAGTCGACAATAGTGCGTTTGTCGGTGATCAGGATAGCTTCGGCAGGCATACCGCTGGATAGATGGACCTGCGGGATACTGTCTAATTGATTTTTATCGACACGCAATTCGGCAATAAAATAGTAGCCCTCTGCATCCTCATGGCGGTCTGCTGAGACCCAGTGAACCTTGCCTTCGAGCAGTGGGGTAGCTCTGGCATTAAATGCCGACAGGCGAATGCGCGCGCTCTGCCCGGGCCACAGCAAATCTATATCCGTGGGGCGAACCCGCGCTTCGATTAACAGCTCTTCTTCGCTGGACAGCAGGCGCATAATTTCTTCTCCGGGCATCACAGTTTCGCCGGGATTTTTTCTTTTTAAATGAGTGATTACGCCATCCTGAGAGGCGCGCACGGTGGCATTGGCAATTCTATTTTTTAGCTGATTAATATTATCTTCAATACTGATAATACGCTGCATGGCTCGATTATTATTCACTGTTGCCTGCTGGCGCAGCTCGGATATCACCAGGCTGCTTTGAATGGGAAGCTGCTGCAGTTCAGATGCAGAGGCGGCGATTTTTTGCTCGGCGCTGTCTATTTCGCCGCGGGTATCAATCAGTCGCTGGTATATTTCATCGAGTTGAATTTGCGAAACATAGTTTTTTCCAGCCAGAGCCTCAATTGCGGCATGTTGTTTACGTAGCAGTTCAAGGCGCTCAAGTCGCGCCCGATTTTCAATTTGCTGTGCTTGAATAGAGAGCTGCAACTGCCGTTTTCGGTTGTCGATTAGTGCCAGCTGATGATTTTTTCTCTTGATGGCTTCAGCGAAACTCTGCTGCCTCAGGGTCAATACCTGAGTTTCTTGCAGCCTCTTTGCCAGCAGTACTACTTTTTCAGAAAAGCGCAGCTGTTCGAGTTGTTTAATATGCGTATCTGCCACTTCTAAATCTAACAGGCTCATTAAATAATCGCGAAGATTGGCTTTTAACGCGGACTGTTGCTCTGAGACATCCAGCTGTAAAAGGATCTCACCCTTGGCAACCTGAGCGCCGGAGCGCGCATTAATCGTGGCGATTTTGCCCCCGCGCAAATGCTGGACTGGTTTGCTATCTTCCATGGTGCGTATATGCCCCTTGGCCAATACCGCGCTCTCCACTGGCGCAAGGCCAACCCATAGAGAAAATGCCAATAGGCTAAGACAGAAAATCAATACTGTTCTACTACGCAGAGGCTGATCCTCAAGGGGGGCTAATTGGTCTTGCATGGCTAGTGACTCCTGATCAGGCGACGCGCTGTGGGCTGGCAAAGTTGTGGGGCGGTGGCACAACAGTGCCATTTTCAAAAAGATAACTGCTCTGAGCCAGTTTGATCAGCTGTCTGGAATTGGTGGTTAAGATAAGGGTTCTATTCTGCGCTTTGAGCAACAGCAATGTTTGCTGTAATTGATTGAGCAGGGTTGAGTTGCAGAGGGTTTCAGGATTTTCCAGAAGGACAACCTGTGCCTCGCTGGCGACAGCTGCAGTCAGTGCAATCAGGCGCTCAAGCTGGCGGCCAATTGCTGTGCTTCGAGCGGCCTGATTCTCAAAGCGGAAATCATAGCCAATATCCAGCTCTATAAGCCGTTGGTTGAGACCGGTTATCTGTCCCGCTTCTATCGCCTGAGTTTTATCCACTGCGCCGAAGCCAGTGATCAATTCAAGGATTGCGCCCTCTGGCAGGCTAACTGATTCTCCTGCGACCGCTATATGATTTTGTAAGCTCTCCGGGCACCAGTCGGCGCGGCGAGTGCCATCAATAAGGCAGGTTCCGGACTGCGGCTGCTGTTCGCCAAGCAGTAGTTTTATAACCTCGTTTTGCCCTGCGCCAACTGATCCTGTCAGAGCGGTGATTTCGCCAGGATTTGCTCGCAGGCTTATATTTGAAAGTGCGGTTACATATGAGCTGCTGTCATCATGGGGGCTAATTGGATTCTTAACACTGATGTTTTTTAGTTCGACCCTGCCTTCGACAGAGCCAGAATAGCTGCCTGAAATGCGCCGGCTGATCTGGTCAAAATAGTCGCATACTTCGACTATTATTTGCCTGCCCAGTGAGACCACGGCACTGTTGGCAAACAGCATATCAAAGGGGGCAATGGCTCTTGATGAGATAATTAAGGCGGCGATAAAACCCCCTGGCGTCAGGCTGTTTTGTAATAACAGAATGGCGCCAATGGTTGGGGTGCCGAGTTGATAAAATGTTCTTAGGCTCTGGTGAATATCTGTCAGCGTGCCTCCTTTATCCACCCCTGAAGTGCGAGTTTTGAGCTGTGATGCTTCCCAATGCTCAATGGTATTTGCCGACTTTAGCCAGCGTTGGGTTTTGTTTGAGCAGTCGATTAATCCCTCATCCAGTGACGGTTTTTCCTGTTTGAATTTTAGATAGGCTGTAAGGCAGAAACACAGATTGACCCCGAGCATAAACAGCCCTAAAACAGGCGAGAGAAGAAATAAAAAAATTGCTGATACTGGTAGCCAGAGCAGATCCAGAATACTGGCGATAGAAGCACTCTTAAGCTGCTGCTGAAATAATTTTACTTTGCGGTAGAGTCTTTTACCTGCATAGCCACGGTGTATTTCAGCACTGATATGCGAACATATCTGATGATCCAAATACTCTGCAAAATTGACGATGGATTTGCGCCGCAGCTGTTCAAAGGCAAGGCCGCTAGTGGAAATTATCAGCGCGCCAATTGCCAGCATCCACAGGGATTCATAGCTGCCGGTGGTAATAATCCGGTCAAAAATTTGCAGCGTGTAGAGGGGCACACAAAAAGCGGCCAGATTGGTAAAAAAAGAATGACCCAGAATCATCCGGGCCACACGTTTTACCGCAGAGACAAAGGTCTTGCGATTTGACACGAGATTAGACAAGGTGTCAGGCAACTGAGATATCTAGATCTGCGAGTGAGTCGGTGCTGACACCCTGCAGTTCTGCAAACAGAATTGCATCGGCAAAATCCCCGTCGGCATCCAGATCTGCATATAGTTGAGTGCTGTTACCAGCATCCTCTGCATGGAGCCATTCACTGAGGTCTCTGCTGGCCAGTGACGAGCTGACAGTAAAACTCAGATTGTCCTCGCCGAGAGCAAAATCGAGAATTTGATCGAGGCTGCCATCAATATCGCTCTGTCGCCAGGCAAAGGTGTCGTCACCTGAACCGCCGAGTAATTCGTCGTCACCGCGCATACCCCGCAGGGTATCGTTGCCATCGCCACCCTCGAGTCGATTGTCCAGGCGGTTGCCGCGCAGGCTATCGTTATGGTCTGAGCCAACTGCATTTTCTATGGATTTAAGCGTATCCGAATCACCGCCGGTGACTTTTTTGCGGTGTAGATCAATACTGACGTCGCTTTCAGCATAGCTATAGGAAACTGTATCTATTCCAGAGCCACCATCAACCACATCTTTGTTGGCGCCGGAGTAAATCAGGTCATCGCCCGAGCCGCCTTTGAGGTTGTCATTACCTGAACCACCGAGCAGGGTATCGTTACCGACTCCACCTCTAAGGTTGTCATTGCCGCTGCCGCCATCGAGGTAGTCATCTCCGGAGCGGCCTTCGAGCTGGTCGTTTTTACTCCCACCATAGAGGCTGTCATTACCCGTGCCACCATCTAGCTGATCATTACCTGATGCACCCATAACCGTATCATCGCCACTGCCGCCGAAGAGATGATCGTTACCCTTGCCACCGTCTATGTTGTCATTGCCGGTGCCGCCGTTGATATTGTCATGGCCGCTGTCACCGTGGAGCTGGTCGTCACCTTTACCGCCTGAGATATTGTCATTGCCGCTGCCACCCCAGGCCGAATCATTACCCGTGCCGCCATCAATCATGTCGTTGCCATCGTCACCGAATAATTGGTCATTGCCTGCACGGCCATAGATATCGTCATTGCCATTGCCACCATGAATCTCATCGTTCTGCTCTGAAATGGCGATAAAATTGCCGTCTTGATCGAACTTGCCAAGAGTGCCATCTTCGAGAGTCTGGTAGCTGTAGGTGGGCTGGTCGATGCCACTATCGTCACTGGCGATATTTGGATCCAGAACCTGCGCGTTGGAATTGCCAATATCAACTGAGAAGACAGAGTCGTCAAAATCTTTATCACCGCCATTGTAGAGGTCTTCAAAACCCAGCGTGACCAAGCCCGCATCAGTGTCGGCGAGTCCCACTGTATGGGCAATCCCATCCGGATTGAGTTGATAATTGCCGTTCCCGATGCCGGCAGCGGTGTGGTAGCTGTTATAAACCAGCTTTGTTTCAGCGCCGTCGGTATCCACAAACCACAGGCTTGGATTAACCGAGGTGATGGTTGCGATTGAGCCATCGGCATTGCGGAATTCCAACTGACCATCGTCGAAATCCATACCGCTGTAGCTATTGTTGTAGGAATAGCCGTTGGCAACAATAAAAAAGCCCAGCTGATCTCCTGCTTGCATGCTCAGGTCGCTGGCTGTTCCTGACTGGGTATTTCCCCCAGAGCCGGGCAGGCTGGCATTGGGGAAATGGAACTGAACATCAGTAATTAAACCCTCAGCGGAAACCTTATAGCTGCCCAGCGAGTTTCTGTAGCCGGCGCTCTCTGATTGAAAGATAACGCTGCCTTCATAGTCGTGGGTAATGTTAAAGGCGCTGAGATCAACAAATGACGGCCCGCCGCTTCCGTAGAGAGTGTCGTTACCTGAATTGCCATGTATTTCATCATTGCCTGCACCACCGTAGGCGATATCATGGCCATTACCTGCATTGATCAGATCATTGCCACCTCTGCCTGAAATTACCTCGTGGCCATTGCCACCGTTCAGCAGGTCATCTCCGTTGCTTCCCACAATTGGCTTAATTGCTGTTGTCATTTCTAGAGCTCCTTAAAAATTATTTAGTCCGTCTGCAGGGTAGTAGAGCAACTTTGATGCCAGTAGCTAATGGTCTGACTAACCTTCTGTTTTATATGGTTATTGTTTATTTTTAGGCCTGATTTCAGATTGCAGGCAGCGACAAAAAGCCAATATATTTTGCAAAATGCAGTTCAAAGTGCGAAATATAAACTGTCTTCTGGACTACACTAGAGGGCCTGACAATAGCCTGATTGTAAATATGGCTAAGAGCACAAGCAGAGGCGTAAAACGTGGCAACAAAATCCTGGCAGACACCCAAAAACCTTCTTATCGTTATGTCGGTGGCAATGACCATCGCCTTTGCTACCTGGATGGCGCTGCTCAATAATTTTGTGATTGAGCGAGCCAGTTTTACCGGTGCGGAAATTGGTATGTTGCAGAGCATTCGTGAGGTGCCCGGATTTCTGGCGTTTACTGCGGTGTTTGTATTGCTGCTGTTAAAGGAGCAGACCTTTGCCTACCTGTCTCTGGCGCTGCTGGGTATTGGCGTTGCCGCAACTGGTTACTTTCCCACGGTAGTGGGGCTCTATCTGACAACATTTTTAATGTCGGTTGGCTTTCATTATTACGAGACGATTAAGCAGTCGCTGTCGTTACAGTGGTTGAGTATCGACGAGGCACCGGCGGTACTGGGCAAGTTGATTGCTGTCAGTTCTATGGCTTCACTGGCGGCCTACAGTTTTCTGTGGCTGTCCGAGGCCTATCTGGGGCTGAGCTTTAAAGCTATCTATATTGTCGGCGGTGGCTGTTGTCTGGCATTAACGCTATTTGCCTGGTTGGGCTTTCCCCGCTTTCAGGGCAAGACGCCGCAGCGCAAACATCTGCTGATGCGTAAACGCTACTGGCTCTATTACGCGCTGACATTTATGGGTGGGGCGCGGCGCCAGATATTTGTTGTTTTTGCCGGCTTCCTAATGGTGGAGAAGTTTGGTTACAGCGTCAGTGATATCGCCCTGTTATATATAATTAATCATCTGTTTAACTGGGCTTTTGCCGGGCGTATTGGCAAATTAGTCGGGCGTATTGGCGAGCGTCGGGCGCTGACCTTTGAATACTGCGGTCTGTTCTGTGTGTTTACTGCCTACGCTTTTGTCAACGATGCCACCTGGGCAGCGGGCCTGTATGTCTTGGATCATCTGTTCTTTTCATTGGCAATTGCCATCAAAACCTACTTCCAGAAAATTGCTGATCCGGCCGATATGGCCTCCACTGCGGGGGTGGCTTTTACCATCAACCATATTGCTGCAGTGGTGATTCCGGCAATGTTTGGATTAGTCTGGCTGGTATCGCCAACGGCGGTGTTTCTAATGGGTTCCGGGATGGCGCTGATCAGTTTGTTGCTGGCGCGCAATATTCCGCTAAAGCCCAGTGCTGGTAATGAGGCGGTGGTTGGGAAGGTGGCTGCGGTCGCGCTGTAACTTCAATCGACGAAAGAAATTTTCAGACCACCAGCGGTGGCTTTTTGGCTTTGGCGCGCAACCAGTTGAGTCCATTTAAAATAGCTGGGGTTCTAACAATTTTTCGCTCGATACGAAATTTGCCCGGATAGTCGATCAGCAGCAAGCCGGTTACCAGTGTAAGGATTCCCTGACCGGGCAAAAATAGCATCAATAACCCCGCCAGAATTAAACCGTAACCCAGCAGGTTTTTTCCAATCAGAGTCAGCAGTCGAATCAGCGGATGTTGATTTTTCCACTTAGTGGGTTGACGCTTTTTAGGTACAAAGTAATCTTCTGGAATTTTGGCCACCAGCCAGGGCAGGGTTAGCAGGCTGATAATAAAGACCGCCAGAGAGCCAATGCCGATCCACACCAGCAACTGTTGATGGCTTTGCAGATCGATAAAGTTATTCACGGGCTGGCCGGAATCTCATAGGGTAGAGGCAGGTGCTCTACTGTGGTCAAGGGCTGCTCGCCAATCTGTATCTCATTGCAGTCGCTGTATTTGTCACCCAGCACTGCCAGCACTTCGACTGTCGATGGGGCTGCCCAGGCAGCACAGGCAATATTGCCGATACTTTTACCTTCAGCGTTTCTTATATCATCACCAGCATTGGGCAGCTCATTGAGAGATAGCTGTAGATGATGCATACGGCGTTTTACTGCGCCGCGGTAATGGGCGCGAGCGACAATCTCTTGGCCTGTGTAACAACCTTTTTTAAAGCTGATATAGCCGAGAGCATCGAGATTTAGCATCTGTGGGATAAACATATCACTGGTGTCGGCAACCACATCGGCACTGCCTGTTCTAAGGCGCTGCAGATTACTGAGAATCTCGATGTCTTTGTGCTGGTCGCTGATATCGCTAATCTCGGTCTTAAAAAACACCGCGTATTTTTTAAGATTGGCCATGGCAATCTCTTTGACCGAGTGATGGGTCTCTAAAATGATATTGTCCTGGGGATCGCAGCTGGCGCTAAACAGGAAAATAATTCGCCCCTTGGGCGTGCAGTGAGCACCATTAACGGTTGCATCGCCAGTCAGGGTTTCCATATCGCAAGTCACCTGACCCTGCAGAAATTTGCGGCTATCCGGGCCAGCTAGCTGGATGTAGGCGCGTTGGTCGGTGGTATTTTGGTTCTGTTCGGTCATTGCCAATCCCTAGGTTTTATTGACGCTGTAGGTTAATGGGTGATTGTCTCTTATAATGTAGCTTTAACACAATTACTGAATTTGTTATGGATAAAAATCGTCTGCGCTGGGCCTGTCGCCGTGGCATGTTGGAACTGGATTTACTTCTTGAGCCCTTTGCTGAAGAAGTCTATGAAACACTGGAAGAGAGTGATCAGCTGCGCTTTGAGGCGCTGCTTGAATGTGAAGATCAGTCGCTGTTTTTATGGCTGATGAAGCGCCAGCCGGCAGATAACCCCGACTTGCAAAGGATAGTGCAGATTATTCATGAGTCACGTAGCAAAGTCGGCTGAATTTAGCCTTACTCCCTCGAAATATACTCTCGCAGCAGAACTCGGTCTGGCTATTTGCGCGAGCCTGCTTGTGGCTATTTTGCCAATACTGCTGTGGGCAAAAATAGCCAGCCTGCTGTTCTTACTTGCTGTTGGTATCCGCTTTTATCTGCATTTTCGTCGGCAAAAGCCGGAGCGGCTGTTTGTTGTCGATGGCGACGCAGATCGCTGGCGTTTGATTTCGTCAGCTGGGAGTACACAGTGCGGTGGGGAAGAGGCTGTTGATCTGCAGTTGGCGCCAAGCCAGTTTGTGACCGCCGGTTTGGTTATCCTCTATTTTCGAACTCAGCAGGGTGACAGGCTGACTCGGGTGATCCCCAGAGATAGTCTGTCTCGAGAGGATCATCGAATTTTGCGCAAGTTATTGCTGGCCAGAACTAGCCGTGATTAATAATCACATCCTGACCGGCAAAATTGATCGGCACCAGAATCGTATCCTTGGCGATCTTTGCCGGCTCTGGATAGTCGAGAGTGTAATGCAGACCGCGGCTCTCCCTACGCTGCAGGGCGCAGCGAATAATTAACTCGGCAACCGTTGCCAGATTGCGCAACTCGAGCAGATCGCGACCCACTGTATAGTTGCTGTAATATTCCTGAATCTCTTTTTGCAGCAGTTTTATGCGATGCTCGGCGCGCTGCAGGCGCTTGTCGGTGCGCACAATACCGACGTAGTCCCACATAAAGCGTCGCAATTCATCCCAGTTGTGGGAGATAACCACATCCTCATCTGAGTCGGCGACTTTGGATTCGTCCCAGTCTCTAATAAAGTCAGGCTCCGGAATCTGGTCTTGTCGCTGATTGATCTCATTGGCAGCTGCATGGGCGTATACCAGACATTCGAGTAGCGAATTGCTGGCCATGCGGTTGGCGCCATGTAGCCCGGTAAATGCGCTCTCACCGATAGCGTAGAGATTCAGCAGGTCGGTCTGCCCCTTGGTATTTACAATAATGCCGCCACAGGTGTAGTGGGCCGCCGGAACCACCGGAATCGGATCGCTGGTGATATCGATACCAAATTCCAGACAGTGTTTGTAAACCGTGGGAAAGTGCTCAGTAATAAACTTGGCCGGTTTATGGCTGATATCCAGATACAGGCAGTCACTGCCCAGTCGTTTCATCTCGTGGTCTATCGCCCTTGCCACCACATCTCTGGGTGCCAGCTCGGCATCCGCGTGGAAGTTGTGCATAAACGCCGAACCGTCGGGCAATTTTAACAGGGCACCCTCACCGCGCAGAGCCTCGGTAATCAAAAATGATTTGGCCTTGGGATGATAGAGGCAGGTTGGGTGGAACTGATTAAATTCCAGGTTGGCGACGCGACAGCCGCGACGCCAGGCCATAGCGATACCGTCGCCACTGGCACCATCTGGATTGCTGGTGTACAGATAAGTTTTGCTGGCACCGCCTGTCGCCAATACAACGCTTTTGGCTCTAAACAGGGAGACTGCACCAGTATTAATATCGAGGATATAGGATCCGGTGCAGCGAATTTTTCGTGAGTCACTGTCCGCCTGGGTGATCAGGTCTACAGCGCAATGGTGTTCATAGATATCAATATTTTCGGCGGCTATGGCGCGATCGACCAGTGTGCCGGTAATCTCTTTGCCGGTGGCATCTGCGGTGTGCAGTATACGGCGATGGCTGTGGCCACCTTCCTGGGTCAGATGGTAGGTTGTCTGGCCCTCTTCGCGGGTAAAATCAACCCCTTTATTGATCAGCCACTGCACCGAGGCCGGGCCATTTTCAACCACAAAACGCACAGCTTCTTCATGACAGAGGCCTGCGCCAGCAACCAGTGTATCGGCAATATGCGCCTCAGAACTGTCGTTCTTATCGAATACAGCGGCAATCCCGCCCTGGGCTAACCACGAGGCTCCTCCCTGAAGAGAGGCTTTGCTGATCAGCGCGACACGGAGCTTGGAATCCAGCTGTAATGCCACAGCTAAACCAGCGGCGCCACTGCCAATAATCAGAACATCGTAGATATGGGTTTGTTTCATGGTTGGGTCACAATCGGTTGACGCGGCATGATAGTATAAGCTCAAATTACAAGCGAACTAAATTGCTTGTTGATGGTCTGTCTTTGATTGACGTTATTTATATTAAGCGTGAAAAGCAATAATAACCCGGAAATGTAGGATAAATGGACTGCTAAATGACAGAAAAAAAGACAGAACCCACTGACCAGCAGCTTGTGGTCAGGGTACAGAAAGGCGATAAACGCGCCTTTGATCTTCTCGTTCTCAAGTATCAGTACAAAGTACATTCTATTGTCGCGCGGTTTATCCGTGACAGCGATGAGGTAAAAGATGTGGTGCAGGAGGCATTTATTAAAGCCTATCGTGCACTGCCGAGGTTTCGCGGCGATAGCCAGTTCTATACCTGGTTGTACCGGATTGCTGTCAATACTGCCAAAAACTATCTGGTTGCCCGCAGCCGCAGACCGCCATCCTCGGATGTCGATCTGGATGATGCGGAGTACTATTCTGGCAGCGAGCAGCTCAAAGACACCGGCACCCCGGAAAATCAGATGTTTCGCGATCAGCTTGAAGAGGTGATCAATCAGGCGATTATCGAGTTGCCTGAAGATCTGCGCACAGCAGTGACACTTCGTGAATATGAAGGCTTGAGTTATGAGGATATTGCCTCGGTGATGAACTGTCCGGTGGGCACTATTAGATCGCGAATTTTCCGTGGTAGAGAGTCAATTGATGTGCGAGTTCTCGAATTAATTGAAGGGGCCTGAACTAATGGTGAACCTTTTAAATAATCATCGGTCTTACCCACAGTATTTATGCAATGAACAGAGACTAATAAAGTACATATACAATTCTGTGAAACATAATTTTTGCACTAATTTTACACGACGAGGTAAATGAATGAGCGATCACAAGGAACGACTAGAGCAATCACTCTCCGCACTTATGGATGGTGAAGCCAGTGAAATGGAGACCCATCGCCTACTCAAAGCTGTTGCGGAGGATCCGCAATTAAGAGATCGCTGGACGCGCTACCATATGGCCTCAGCGTCAATAAAAGGTGAGCCGGCGACAACCTCAATAGATTATTCAGCCGCTATTTCAGCGGCAATTGATCAGGAACCAGCGCATCGCAGAAGCGCTCTGACAGTATTTGCCGGTTCGGCAGGACGTTTTGCCATTGCCGCCTCTGTAGCTCTGGTTGCAGTGTTTGGCGTGCAGCAGCTCAACAGTCCAGCTGGTACTAGCCTAATTAATGATAGCGGTGCAATCTCGGAGTTTGCCGGTGTTGAAACTGCCGCTGAAAATTCTGGCCCGGCGATTCAATTTCCCTCAGGCTTTCAGCCAAACATCAATGCTCGCACGGTTAGCGTAGGGGGTAATAATAAAACCTCACTGCGGACGACCCCGGTGCTAGAATTTCAACAGCAGGCGCAGCAGCAGATCAAGCAGCAGTATTCAGAAGCCGAACTGCGTGCCTATCTAAATAATGTTATGACCAAGCACTCCAGCCATGCAGCTCTAAACAGTAGTCAGGGAATGCTGCCATTCGCCAGATTGAGTGAAGTCGATGGTCAGGAAGCGAGTAAAGGTGCAGGCGAGACAGCATCCGAATAGGAATAGCAGATCACAATGGCCCTATCCTCTATATTTCAAATAAGCCTTAAAGCGCTCTTATTAAAAAGCTTTAAACCGATTAAGCAGGCGGCTCTGGTAGCCGCCGTTTTGCTGCCTGGGCCACTATTTGCCGAACAGATGGAATCTGCCCATGATCTTATGGCGCGCATGGCCAAAGCCTCACGTGAACTCAATTACAGCGGTGTATTTACCTATGAACACCGCGGCAATCTGACCAGTGCAAAGCTCATCCATGAAGTTCGCGAGGGTAAAATCTATGAGCGTCTTCTGCATATGGATGGCACTCAGCGCGATGCGGTCAGCCGTGCTGATAATCTCGACTGTCTGCGCACAGGCGATATGCTACTGCGCGGCAACGCCTACAAAATAAATAACGAAAATTACTCGCGGCTTAAAGATTTCTACGAATTCCATATTAAAGGGGATGGGCGTATTGCCAATCGCCAGGTCTCTATGGTGCATGTACTGCCCAGGGATAAATATCGCTATGGCTATGTAGTGGCAATCGACAAAGAGTCCGGTCTGCTGTTGCAGTCTGTATTGATGAGTCATACCGGCAAGCCCCTTGAACGCTTTCAATTTGTAGATATCAGTATCGGTGAATATCGATCAGAGATTGATTCTCAAATTAAAGAGGGTCAGTTTGGCAATATTGACCAGACTGATTGTGTTGAGTTGAATCGCAAAGTGGATACCCCGCAATCAATGTGGCAGTTGAATTGGCTGCCACCGGGTTTTGTTTTGGCCTCTTATCAATCGCCGGGTGAAGATGGTCAGGAATCTTTGATGTATACCGATGGACTGGCAGTATTTTCCATCTTTATCGACTCAGTGCAGGGCAATACGTTGCCGCCGGTTGATGCGAAATTGGGCGCAACCGTTGCTGTACTGACCAAAGCCGATATCAATGGTCATCAGTATGCGATCTGTGTGGTCGGTGAAATTCCGCGTGGCACAGCAAGTCAGGTGGCCAGTGCTATAGGTATAGCGCCTTGAGCTGCTGGGGTGAGTATTTATGATTCTTGAAACAGGAACAGTAGTCGGAGTTGAACCTGATGGCCTCTGGGTCGAGACAATTCAGAAGTCCGCCTGTGAGGTCTGTGTGGCTGAAAAAGGCTGCGGTCAAAAATTTCTCTCAAAGTTAGCCGGCAAGACAACCAGTATTCGGGTTTTGCTCAACAACCAACCGCAGCAAAAATTCTCCGTCGGTCAATCGGTGACCATAGGTATTCCCGAGGATGTGATTGTACTGGCCTCTCTGCTGGTTTATCTGTTGCCGATTTTTGGCGCCGTGGCTGGCGCCGCTCTGCTTGGCATAAATGGCGGTGGTGGCGACTTGCAGAGTATTGCCGGTGCCCTGGCTGGATTGCTTTTGGGGGGGTGGTTAGTTCGAATCCACAGTAAAAGATCTCGCAATGATCTGCGCTATAACCCGGTACTGGTAGACTCGTCTGTTGATGCTGAAGCCGCGACTATTCAGGTTCGATGATCCTCGTTACTTCTTCTGGTTACCCATTTCTGATCCCTGGTAGATTTTTTACTACTCTTATTAGTGCCAATAGGGTTAATAACCCTTTTTTATAAAACAGATTATTAATATTTTTGGAGAAAATTCTGTGATTAAAAGATTTGCCGCAGTTACTTCGTTTGTATTTATTCTATCCGCCTGTCTATTCACCTCCTTGGCCGCCAATGCCCAGTTACCAGATTTTACCGCGCTGATTGAAGAGACTTCTCCAGCGGTGGTGAAGATTAATACAGTGCAGAAGGCGCGAAAAAGTGCGGCATCGCAAATACCCCCGGGCCAAATTCCAGAAATTTTCCGCGAACTGTTTCAGCAGCGTGGCAGGCAGCAGGCACCGCGACCTGCATTTTCTCTGGGTTCAGGTTTTGTTATTTCCAATGATGGCTACATTCTCACCAACCACCATGTGGTCGATGGTGCAGATGAGATCGTGGTGCGTTTTTCAGATCGCCGTGAATTTACCGCCGAGATGGTTGGTACAGATCGCCGTTCAGATTTAGCGCTATTAAAAATTGAAGCCTCAGATCTACCGGTACTTAAATTCGCTGAGCCAGACAAACTTAAGGTTGGTGCCTGGGTGTTAGCTATAGGTTCACCATTCGGCCTTGATTACTCGGCCAGTGTCGGGATTGTCAGCGCGATTGGGCGCAGTATTCCCACCGATAAAGGTGAGAACTATGTGCCCTTTATCCAGACCGATGTGGCGATTAATCCCGGCAACTCCGGCGGGCCGCTATTTAATCTCAATGGTGAAGTGGTGGGTATCAACTCACAGATATACTCTCGCTCTGGCGGCTCCATAGGTCTCTCCTTTGCCATTCCTGCCAGTGTTGCTGTAGGCGTGGTTGAGCAGCTCAAGGAAAACGGTGTGGTGCAGCGTGGCTGGCTCGGCGTGGTAATCCAGGATGTGGACAGAGATCTGGCCCGCTCCCTTGATCTGGATAAGCCCCAGGGTGCGCTGATCAATGCGGTTGAGCCGGATAGTCCCGCCGACAAGGGCGGCATTAAGCCCGGTGATGTTATCGTGCGTTTTAACCGGCAAGCTATAGTTGATTCCGGTGATCTGCCCCATGTTGTGGGTATGCTGGCACCGGGTAAAAAATCGCCAGTGGTACTGTATCGCAAAGGCAAACTGAAAAAGCTCAATATTGAGATCGGTGCCCTGAAGGGCGGTGATGAAACTGTCGCCAGTCGCGGCGATGGCAGTGATCGCATCGGTCTGGTTGTCGAAGACCTAAGTGAGCGCGAGTTGGGTTCGCTGGGTATTCGTGGCGGTGTTGTGATTGAGCAGTTATCTGCAGATTCTGCGGCATCCGAGTCGGGCTTGCGGCGCGGCGATATTATTTTGCAGCTCGGTTACAGTCGTATTGATGATGTCGATGAATACGAGCAGGTAGTTCGCGAGTTGCCAACTGATACCCCGGTTTTGATTCGCTTTTACCGACAGGGTCGGGCGATTTCCAGAACCATTATTATCAAGCCGTAGTTTTCGCACTATAAATTCAGGCTTAAATGATCGCGTGCCTCGGTTAAAGGGGTACGCGGTTGATAGCGAAACAGCCATAAATAAGCTAAACTCCGCTCGCATTTTTTAATGGTAGTGAAAACACCTTGTCCGATCTCAGCCACATCAGAAACTTTTCTATTATTGCCCATATTGACCATGGCAAATCGACCATTGCAGATCGCTTTATTCAGGTATGTGGAGGTCTGGCCGAGCGTGAAATGGCCGCTCAGGTTCTCGACTCCATGGATATTGAGCGCGAGCGCGGTATTACTATTAAAGCGCAGAGCGTTACCCTGCCGTTCACAGCGAAAGATGGTAAGACCTACCAGCTCAACTTTATTGATACCCCGGGCCATGTGGATTTCTCATATGAAGTCTCGCGTTCACTGGCCGCCTGTGAAGGTGCGCTGCTGATTGTCGATGCTGCTCAGGGTGTTGAGGCACAGTCGGTGGCGAACTGCTACACCGCCATTGCTCAGGGTCTGGAAGTGATTCCAGTGTTGAACAAGATGGATCTACCTCAGGCGGAGCCGGATAAGGTTATCGCTGAAATTGAAGATATTATTGGTATTGAAGCCACTGAATCAGTGCGCTGCAGTGCTAAAACCGGTGAGGGAATTAACGATATTCTCGAAGAGCTGGTTCTTAAAGTGCCACCACCTGAGGGTGATGTGGATGCGCCACTGCAAGCGTTAATTATTGATTCCTGGTTCGACAACTACCTCGGTGTTGTCTCTCTGGTGCGGGTTATGCAAGGTACGCTGACCAGCAAGAGCAAGATTGTTACCAAAACTATCGGCAAGCCCCATGTGGTTGACAGTGTTGGCGTTTTTACACCCAAGCGCAAAGAGACAGGCATATTACAGGCTGGTGAAGTTGGCTTTATGGTCGCCGGTATTAAAGATATTTCTGGTGCCCCTGTAGGCGATACCATCACCAACCTGAGCACCTCGGAGGTTGACCCTCTTCCCGGATTCCAGCGCGTTAAACCCCAGGTTTACGCGGGTATGTTCCCGGTGGATTCCGATGACTTTGAAGACTTCCGTGAAGCGCTGGCTAAACTGGCGGTGAATGATGCTTCGCTGTTTTATGAGCCGGAAAGTTCCGACGCACTGGGCTTTGGTTTTCGCTGTGGCTTCCTCGGTATGCTGCATATGGAGATTATTCAGGAGCGTCTCGAGCGCGAGTATGATCTCAATCTAATTACCACAGCGCCTACCGTAGTCTATGAGATACTCAATACCTCCGGTGACCTACTGCATATTTCTAACCCCTCGGCGCTGCCCGATCCCGCCCATATTGAAGAGATGCGCGAGCCGATCTGTGAAGCCAATATTCTGGTTCCCAAAGACTATGTCGGCAATGTGATTGCTCTCTGTGTTGAAAAGCGCGGCATCCAAAAAGATATGCAGTTTGTCGGCGGACAGGTAGCGATTAGCTATGAACTGCCGATGAGTGAAGTGGTGATGGACTTCTTTGATAGGCTCAAATCAGTCAGCCGTGGATTTGCCTCCCTGGACTACAGCTTTGTGCGTTTTCAGGCCTCCTCATTGGTCAGGCTGGATGTATTGATCAACGGTGACCGAGTGGATGCGCTGGCAGCCATTATTCACCGCGATACCTCTCAGCAGAAAGGCCGGGTTCTGGCTGATAAGATGAAAGAATTAATTCCCCGACAGATGTTTGATGTGGCTATTCAGGCGGCTATTGGTGGATCTGTGGTTGCTAGAACCACAGTTAAAGCACTGCGCAAGAATGTTACCGCCAAATGTTACGGTGGTGATGTTAGCCGTAAGAAGAAACTGTTAGAAAAACAAAAAGCTGGTAAGAAGCGCATGAAGCAGGTGGGTAATGTAGAAATCCCTCAGGATGCATTTCTTGCGGTACTTAAAAGTTAATTGGCCGAATGGCCTTTAATTCAAAAGGAAAGCGATACCCATGGATATTAATTTCGAGCTTATATTGACCGTGATTTTTCTCGTAGCCGCTGTTTTCTGGCTGCTCAATAAATTTATGATCAAGCAGGCTGAAGGGCCTATCGAATTTATGGGATCACTGGCACCGGTACTGGGTTTGGTTCTGGTGTTGCGCTCCTTCGTTGTTGAGCCGTTCCAGATTCCATCATCGTCCATGGTGCCAACGCTTAAAGTTGGTGACTTTATTCTCGTCAATAAATGGACATACGGCATTCGCTTGCCGGTTGTACGCAATAAAATCATCGAGCTTAACTCTCCAGAGCGCGGCGATGTGATGGTGTTTTTTCCGCCCCATGAAGAGCGTTACTTTATCAAGCGCGTGGTTGGTCTGCCCGGGGATGAGATTCATGTATTGAATGGTGTGCTATACATTAATGGCGATAAGATGACACAAAAAATTCTCGCAGATGAAGAGCCAGCACCCCGTTCAGTGGTGATGACTGAAGATCTAACCGGTGTTGAACACGCGATACAAAAGCGCCTGCTGCCAACCAGATTAAGCCAGAATTTTACCGCCGTAGTGCCCGAGGGGCATTACTTTATGATGGGTGATAATCGCGATAACTCAAGCGACAGTCGAGTCTGGGGGCCTGTTCCCGAAGATCGAATTGTCGGCAGGGCATTTGCCCGCTGGATGTTCTGGGATAAATTCCTCTCCCTGCCCAGTTTTGAACGGGCCGGCAAAATCCAGTAAGCTGAGTTGTCAGCAACAGTTTTAAGATATCTCAGGGAGTGTGATATGGGTATTAACAGTCAGAAGGGTATGACGACAACATCAGCGCTATTTACGCTGTTTCTTGTTGGATTTGTTTTAACCGTCGTTTTTAAGCTCGCCCCCCATTATCTGGATAACCGAATTATTCAGGGAGCAATTGATCAGGTCGGCCAGTCTGATATCAACGGCAAATCAAATTCACAGATACGCAGAAAGATCGCCGATTTTTTTACCATCAACAATATTCGCGATATAGATGTAAAAAAAGTAGCCATAGACCGGGAAGATAGCGGAACCCGAATCAGCCTAGACTACGAAAAACGAATCGAAATGTTTGGCAATATCGATGTAGTGCTTAAATTTAGCAATAAATACGAGAGCGCCGAACAAAATTATTAATCTGAGGATCAACCGTGGCGAGTAATGCCCAGCAACTCCAGGATCGTTTGCAGTATCAGTTTAGCGACCAAACTCTTTTAACGCTGGCACTCTCTCACCGGAGCTGCGGTAGTAAAAATAACGAACGCCTGGAATTTCTCGGCGATGCCGTGCTTGGACTCATCGTATCCAACTTTCTTTTTCAGCGCTTCCCCGATGCCCGCGAGGGCGATCTCAGTCGTATACGCTCACAGATAGTGCGCGCTGAATCCCTTGCCGACGTTGCCCGATCACTGGATCTGGGTCCCGAATTACTGCTTGGGCAAGGCGAGATGAAAAGTGGTGGTCACCGCCGCGACTCAATTCTCGGCGATACCGTTGAAGCACTGATTGGCGCCATCTACTTGGATAAGGGCATGGCGGCAGCTGAACAGTCGATAGTTAACTGGTTTGCTGATCTGTTAAACGCCGTGACTCTGGATACACCGGTCAAAGATGCTAAGACAGCTTTGCAGGAATGGTTGCAGGGCAGAGGCAAGCCATTGCCAGAATATCTGGTTGTAAAAACCCAGGGTGAGGATCATAGTCGCCTATTCACCATCAGCTGCAAGATTACCGATGTGGAAAGTGCCGCCGAAGCCACGGCCAGCAGTCGACGCAAAGCAGAACAGCTGGTTGCAGAACAATTATTAGAACAGCTCGAATTACAGAAAATGGGGAATAAGTAGTGACAGATACAGCAACCCGCTGCGGCTATGTAGCCATTGTCGGCCGTCCCAATGTGGGAAAATCAACCCTACTTAATCACCTGCTCGGTCAAAAGCTGTGCATTACCTCGCGCAAGCCACAGACCACCAGACACACCTTGTTAGGCATTAAAACCGAAGAGAACCTTCAGGTAGTCTTTGTCGACACCCCAGGTATTCACACTAACCAAGAGCGTGCGATCAACCGAGTGATGAACCGCTCGGCCGCCAGTGTGATTGCCGATGTTGATCTGGTGATCTTTGTTGTCGATCGTTTCGAATGGAGCGAGGCCGATGAATATGTCGCCAAATATATCTCCAACTACGAAGTGCCGGTGATCGTGGCGATCAATAAGGTCGATCTGGTTGAAGACAAAGAAGAGCTGCTACCCCATTTACAGTTTCTCTCCGGTAAGGTCAGTGCCGCTGATCTTATTCCACTGTCAGCTCTGCGCAGAACCAACTTTGAGTTGCTCGAAGAAAAAATTAATCACTTTATGCCGGAAGCGCCGCATATTTTTCCCGAAGACCAAATCACTGATCGCAGTGAGCGCTTTTTAGCCGCAGAAATGGTTCGCGAGAAAATAACCCGCCAATTGGGTGCTGAAGTTCCCTATCAGGTCACCGTAGAAATCGAACAGTTCCGTGTCGAAAAGAATGTCACTTATATTGATGCCCTGATTCTGGTCGAGCGTGAAGGCCAGAAGAAAATTATTATTGGCAATAAAGGCGAGCGGATAAAAAAGATTGGTCAACAGGCGCGTGCCGATATGGAAAGCCTGCTGGACTGCAAAGTTATGCTTAAAACCTGGGTTAAAGTTCGCAGCGGCTGGTCCGATGATGAGCGGGCGCTGCGCAGCCTTGGCTATATCGACGAGTAATCTATTGTGCGCATAGAGGCAGAGCCGGGGTTCCTGTTGCATTCGACGCCCTACCGCGAAACCAGTTTGCTGGTCGATCTGTACACCAAAAATCACGGCCGTATTCGCTGTGTTGCCAAAGGCTTTCGCAAGCCGAATAAAAAGGGTATCAGCCGTCCCATCTTTCCCTACACCGAGCATCAGTTTAGCTGGCAGGGGCGCGGTGAATTAAAGACCCTGATTCAGGCTGATGTCACTCAGGCACCGGTTCAGCTGCAGGGGGTCTGCCTGTTTACCGGCCTCTATCTCAATGAACTGTTCTATCGTCTTCTCCAAGAGCAGGATATGCATGAATACCTCTACCAACAGTATCAAAACTTTATCGCCATTCTCTGTCAGGGTCAGCCCGATGAGGTGCAGCTGCGCCATCTGGAGATGACATTGCTCGAAGAGCTCGGCTACGGGCTGGTATTGGACTCAGATGCCCAGAGCGGTGCACCATTGCAGGCTGATAGCTACTACCAGTATATTCCCGAGCGCGGATTACAGCTGTCGATCAATCAACGCGGCCCGGCGCAGGGCAGTTACATCGGTAGTGATCTGATCAGTATCGCCTGTGGAGAATTCTCCACGGGCAGTCCATTGCGAACCGCCAAGCAGCTATTGCGCAGCGTGATAGACTTTTATCTGGGCGGCAGGCCGCTGCACAGTCGAGAGCTCTACCGGCAGCACCTGCTGTCACAGGCCTCCTAATCAACGAGAATATTGTTGGAACTAACACTATGAGCATAGCCATTGGCACCGATATTGTTGAAATTGCCCGTATCGCCGAAGTACTGGAGCGACAGGGGGAGCGTTTTATCGACCGTATTCTCAGCCCCAGTGAAAAATTGCAATATCAGGGCCATAGTGATGGCGTTGCATTTGTCGCCAAACGCTTTGCAGCCAAGGAAGCCATAGCCAAAGCTCTGGGCACAGGTATAGGTCAGGGTGTCAGCTTTCAGGATATGGTGATCGGCAACGATGAAAAGGGCGCGCCCTATGTCGAGCTATCCAATGGTGCGGCTGAGGTTATGCAGGCCCGCGGTGGTCAGAAAATGCTGATTAGCCTTGCTGATGAGCGCGAATACGCCATTGCCTATGCTGTTCTAACCTAAATTAATGCTCGTTATGCAAAACAATTATTAGCTATAACAGTCTTGAAGGGGCGCAACCTCAAGCGTTCAGGCACAATGGCGCGTTGTGATTCTCAATCTATTTAATCAACACTAATAAGTATAAAGAGTAACAATTATGCAGTACCCAACCATAGACCAGACTATTGGCAACACCAGATTAGTGCGTTTGCAGCGAATGCCCGGCAATAGCTCTAATACTATTCTGGCCAAACTGGAAGGGGATAATCCCGCGGGCTCGGTTAAAGACAGGCCAGCGTTAAGCATGATTAAAAACGCTCAGCAGCGCGGAGAAATCAAACCTGGTGATCATCTGGTTGAAGCCACCAGTGGCAACACCGGTATAGCCCTGGCCATGGCTGCGGCAATGATGGGCTACCCGATAACATTAATCATGCCCGCCAATGCCACCGCCGAGCGCAAAGCGGCCATGACAGCTTATGGCGCAACATTAATTGAAGTGACCAAAGAGCAGGGCATGGAAGGTGCCCGCGATTTGGCTATGCAGATGCAGGCTCAGGGTCAAGGCAGGGTTTTGGATCAGTTTAATAATCCCGACAATCCTCTGGCGCATTATCAGGGGACTGGACCGGAGATCTGGCGCGATACCGCTGGTGCAGTGACCCATTTTGTCAGCTCCATGGGAACCACTGGCACCATTATGGGTGTCTCGGCCTATCTTAAGCAGCAAAACCCCGATGTTCAGATAGTGGGTTTGCAGCCTGAAGATGGCGCCTCAATACCGGGAATCCGCCGCTGGCCCAAAGCTTATATGCCGGGTATTTTTGACGATGCCAAAGTCGATCAAATTATGGATATCTCCCAGTCAGAAGCTGAACATACTATGCGCCGTTTGGCCGAGGAAGAGGGAATCTTCTGTGGTGTCTCCTCTGGTGGCTCGGTGTCCGCTGCCCTGAAGATTAGCCAGCAGGTTGAAAATGCAGTGATCGTTGCTATTATCTGTGATCGGGGTGACCGCTACCTGTCCTCGGGAATTTACGGGTAAGCCGAGAGCCAAACAGATTCCAACAGAGTTATTAGCAGTATAAAGTCTATAGCTCGAGTCAAAATCATGGTTAAAGTTCGTGAACACCATCCTCAGGAAGAGGCCGAGCAAATTGATATCCAGGCCTGGGTAGAGAGCCTTATTCAGGGCTATACCTTTGAATCCATTGACGTCGAAGCCAGCGCCACAGAAGATATAACCCACGCCTGTGTTTTTGCCAGCGAAGCTCTCAAACAAGACTTTGATCCCGACAAACTCTGGAGCAATGCCGTTGGCTGTTTTCAAACAGCGCTGGAAATGGCAGAAATTCTCGCCGATCTATCCCTCGACAGCGTTGGCCTGCAAGCCGCGATTCTCTATCGCGCTGTACGTGAGGGGCGAATTTCAAACGAAAAAGTCCGCAGTGAATTTGGCGCAGAAGTCGCAGGACTGATTGATAAAGTTCTGCGTATGGCCGTTGTCAGCACATTAAATAACAGCCATGGCCGATCAGTATTTGGTCATGGGGGTGGGCAGCAGGCGAGTAAAATCCGCGAAATGCTGGTTTCAATTATCGACGATATTCGCGTGCCGCTGATTAAAATTGCCGAGCGCACCTGTGCGATCCGCGCGGTCAAAAATGACAGCAGAGAAAAGCGCGTGCGGGTTGCTCGCGAAGTCTTCGATATCTACGCACCGCTTGCCCATCGACTGGGACTGGGTAATATTAAGTGGGAACTTGAAGACCTCTCTTTCCGCTATTTACAGCCCGATGACTACAGTTCTATCGCCAGCCTGCTTGCCGAAAAGCGCCGCGATCGACAGGCCTATATCAAACAGGCGGTGCAGCAGGTAGAGGAAAAATTAAAAGCCTCCAATATAGAGGGCGAGGTCACTGGTCGCCCCAAGCATATTTACTCTATCTGGTCGAAAATGCAGCGTAAAAACCTCAGCTTTTCCGAGGTCTACGATATCCGCGCACTGCGCGTGCTAGTGCCGAGTATTGCCGACTGCTACGAGGTTCTCGGTTGGCTGCACAGCCAGTGGGAAAATATTCCCGGCGAGTACGACGACTATATAGCGGCACCTAAAGAAAATGGTTATCGCTCCCTGCACACCGCAGTGGTTGGGCCCGACAACAAGGTTCTCGAGATCCAGATTCGCACCTTCGATATGCACAGTGAGGCAGAGCTGGGTGTCTGTGCTCACTGGCGTTATAAGGGGGGCAGCGATGCTCAGCGTGCCGACAAAAGCTATGAAGAAAAGATTGAATGGTTGCGTCAGGTTCTGGAGTGGTCAAATGAAATTGAGGCCAGAAGCAATAAAGCTGAAAGCAGTGATTCACTCAATCAATCCCAGTCCAGTATCAACGAAGGCCGTATCTATGTTTTTACCCCTGAGGGGCATGTGGTTGATCTTCCGGTAGGCGCGACGCCCCTGGACTTTGCCTACTATGTGCATACAGGTCTTGGTCATCGCTGTCGCGGTGCCAAAGTTAACGGTCGAATTGCGCCTTTAAACTCTCAGTTACAGACCGCAGATCAGGTCAATATTATTACCGCCCGTCAAGGTCAGCCCTCTCGCGATTGGCTGTCTGCATCAATGGGTTATCTAAAAACCAATCGCGCCAGAAGTCAGGTGCAGTATTGGTTTCGCAAGCAGAACCAGGAGCAGAATCGAATTGAAGGCAAAAAGCTTCTCGATCGCGAGCTGAACCAATTAAATGTCAGCGATATAGATCTGGAGAAAGTTGCCCAGCGTTACAATAAACAGGGTGTTGCCGGTCTCTATGCCGCCATAGGTGCCGGCGATGTGGGAGTTGAGCAGGTGATCAACTCCGCACAGGTGCGTCAGGGTGGCAGTAAAGGGATTGAACGAATTGCCGCGAAAGAACCTATAACCGCCCAGCGTTTTAAGTCGTCCGATGTGTTTATTCACGGTGTCGGCAATTTGCTTACCCAGATTGCTCGCTGTTGCAGCCCGGTTCCCGGCGATAATATTGCCGGCTATATTACCCAGGGGCGGGGTATTTCTATCCACCGCGAGGACTGTGGTAACTTCCTGCGCCTGCAGGGGGCTGATCCGCAGAGAATTATTAAGGTTGAGTGGGGCGGTGAGCCACAAAAGAACTATCGGGTAAAAATTGTTTTAACCACCTATGATCGCACTGGACTGTTGCTTGATATCACCAAGACAGTTGATCGACTCGGCTTACATATCTCCTCAATACAGTCAGACGAAGACAGCAGTCACCATAAAAAGATGAACTGCTCACAGATGTTTCTGACCATTGATGTTGCCAGTTTGGAGCAGCTCAGCACAGTACTGGCACAGTTAAACCAAATACCCAATGTCAAAGAGGCGCGACGGGTAACAGATTAAAACTCCATAGACAGCAAAAGAGGGTTCTTGAAGATGACCGCTGGTTACACAATTGATGACTTGCGATATTTAATGCAACGACTGCGCGACCCCGAGACTGGGTGCCCCTGGGATTTAAAACAGACCTATAAAACTATCGCCTCCCATACATTGGAAGAAGTCTATGAGGTGATTGATACGATTGAGCGCAACGATCTCAGTCATCTGGGTGAGGAGTTAGGTGATCTGCTATTTCAGGTTATCTTCTATAGTCAGCTGGGTTCAGAAGAGCAGATTTTTGACTTTGATACGGTTGTGAATGGCATTGTTGAAAAGCTGGTTAGGCGCCATCCCCACGTATTCCCTCAGGGAACATTGCAGAGTGAGCGCGACCCCAATGTCGATGCTGCTGCAGAGGAAGCACGCATCAAACAGGTTTGGGAACAGATCAAAAAACAGGAACGCGCTGAAAAAGGTGAACGCGGCACTCTGGACGATATTCCCATGGCAATGCCAGCACTGAGTCGTGCGCAAAAGCTGCAAAAAAGGGCGGCGACCACAGGTTTTGATTGGGATAATTGCGAGGATGTACTCAGCAAGGTCAAAGAAGAAGTCGCCGAGCTGGAGGCTGAGATGCAGGCCGATAATAACTCTGCTGTTAATGGCCAGGCAGTGGAAGAAGAACTGGGCGATTTATTATTTAGCTGCGTCAATCTAGCCCGCCATTTAGGTATTGATCCCGAGCGAGCTATGCGCTCGGCAAACAATAAATTTCAACGCCGTTTTGAGCAGATAGAGACTCTTGCCAGTAAAAATATGCCTTCAGGGTTGAGCGAAATGTCAGTTGATGAAATGGAGTTACTCTGGGCTCAGGTCAAGGCAACAGAAAAACAGCTGTAAATTGGGCGGTAAAGAGTGCTGTAGAATTTATTCAAACCCCGCTGTAGGCTTGTTTGCCTATATCAATCCGTGTATTGTGAACGCCCTTTTTTTATCGGCTAGAGTTTAAGGAAATCCATTGATGAAAGTTATTTTGTTAGGCCCACCAGGCGCAGGTAAAGGTACACAGGCGCAATTTATCACTGAAAAGTACGGAATCCCCCAGATATCTACAGGCGATATGCTTAGATCAGCAGTTAAAGCTGGCAGCGAGCTGGGCCTAAAAGTGAAAGATATTATGGCATCCGGTGGACTGGTGTCTGATGAAGTTATTATTGCACTGGTGCAGGAGCGTATTCAGCAGGCAGATTGCAGCAATGGATTTTTGTTTGATGGCTTCCCGAGAACCATCCCCCAGGCCCAGGCTCTGGTTGATGCAGGTGTGGCGATTGAATATGTTGTTGAGATTTCTGTCGATGACGAGCAGATTGTCTCTCGCCTAAGCGGACGTCGTGTTCATGAAAACTCTGGTCGCGTATATCATATTGATCACAATCCGCCGAAGAGTGAAGGTCTTGATGATGTAACTCAAGAGCCATTGATTCAGCGTGAAGATGATAAAGAAGCGACAATCCGCAATCGTCTCTCTATTTACCATAACCAAACCAAGCCGTTGGTTGAGTTCTATACTCAATTATCGAGCACTGATTCTGCTGGACCGGTTTTTTCAACCATTGATGGGTTGGGTGGACTCGATGAAGTTCAGGCAAGAATTGTAACTGCACTTGGTTAAACGAAGCTAAAGGCTTTTGGTTAAAACACGCTGAAGATTGTGTTTTAAAATATCAGTTTATATTCAAAAAAAAGCAGCGTATTTTTCTAATGCGCTGCTTTCTTTTTTTAAATTTGCAAAAAATAATTGTAAATTCCCAAAAAACTATGCTGTTTTGCAATGAAAATTACATTTTTGGTTGGTAAATCAATGCACTCTTGCTTAAACTGCGCGACAGTCGGGTAGCAATGTTTTGTAAATTAAACTTACAGTCTGTCTTTTTAAAGTGAGGAACAAGCAAATGAAGAGTCCAGCAAAGAAGAAAGTTAAAAAAATAAAAGCAAAAACAAAAGCGAAAATTACACTAACTCAGAAAGCTAAAAATACTGTTAATGCCGCTGCAAAACTACTTGCTGCTCATAATAAAAAGCAGGCAACAATTGCAACCAGAGTTACCAAAGCAAAAGCTAAGGTTTCTGTTAAAGCTACAGCTGCTGCAAAGAAAGCACTTGCCGCTGCAAAGTCACAAGCCAGTGCCGGCCGCAAGCAGAGCGCTGCATTGCGCGAAAGCTTAAAGAAAGCTAAAAGTGATTTTAAAGTTGTTGAAGTTAAGCAAAAACTGGCTGCTGCTGAAAGCGCTGCCAAGGCTGCAGTTTTACAAGCTGAAAAGAAATTGCAGGCTGCCCAGGATGCTGATCTGGCAGCTGCGGTAAAACGCTTTGAAAAGCGTTGGTTAAAAACAAGCGCCAAAGCAACGTCCAAGAAAATGAAAGCAGTAGAGAAAAGTGCTGCTCAAAAAGTCAAAGCAGCTGAAAAAATTGCTGTGGCAAAACTTAAGGCTCTGGCTGAAAAATCAGGTGTAACTCTTGAGGTTGCTAAAAAGCCAGCCAAGAAGAAAGCCGTTGCCAAGAAAGCTACAGCTAAAAAAGCCGTTGCTAAAAAGCCAGCTAAGAAGAAAGCCGTTGCCAAGAAACCTGCAGCTAAAAAAGCAGTAGCAAAAAAACCAGCGAAGAAGAAAGCGGTTGCCAAGAAACCTGCAGCTAAAAAAGCAGTAGCAAAAAAGCCGGCGGCTAAAAAAGCAGTAGCGAAAAAACCAGCAGCAAAGAAAGCCGTTGCCAAAAAGCCTGCAGCTAAAAAAGCAGTAGCGAAAAAGCCGGCGGCAAAGAAAGCGGTTGCCAAGAAGCCTGCAGCTAAAAAAACCGTTGCTAAAAAGCCAGCAAAGAAGAAAGCAGCTAAGAAAGCCGTTGCCAAAAAGCCCGCAGCTAAAAAAGCAGTAGCGAAAAAGCCGGCGGCAAAGAAAGCGGTTGCCAAGAAGCCTGCAGTTAAAAAAGCAGCAGCGAAAAAGGCGCCAGCCAAAAAATCTTAATAGTTTAATTGGTTGTAGACCTGTAAAATCCCCTGCCAACTTGGTGGGGGATTTTTTTTAGCCCTCAAAAAAACAACCTTTGCCTATATGCAGTGATATATAGAGTGATTTTTAACTATGACATCTATATTAGCGATTGAGACCTCTACACCCGCATGCTCGGTTGCTCTGCTTGTCGGCGATACAAGGTATTGCCGTTATTCCGAAGAGCCGCGTTCTCATACAAGGCTAATTATGGGAATGATCCACGAGGTTTTGAACGAAGCCGGTATAACAGTCGATAGCCTGGATGCGCTTGCCGTTACTGTTGGCCCCGGTTCTTTTACTGGCCTGCGAATTGGCTTTTCCACCGTTCAGGGTCTGGCATTTGCTGCAGATATCCCGGTTATTCCAGTCTCTACCCTTCAGGTGATGGCACAGACTTACAGGCGCTCAGCAGATATCGATTCCTCCGAAACTGTTATTTCGTTACTGGATGCACGTATGGGCGAGTTCAATTGTGGTGCCTATCAGCTTGATAGCAGTGGTTGTTTTACAGCCATCATTGAAGATCAGTTACTCACTAAAGATAATGCTCTGGCACTTTGCGAGAGCTTAAATCCCAGTGTTATTGTGGGTGATTTCAATGCCTTATTTAATGGTTCAACGGCTTCTGGTAAGTTACTTAAAGAACTCTATCCAGATGCTATTGATCTGCTGGATATTGCCATTGCTAACTTTGCTAGTGGTGAGGCTGTGCCGGTCGGCCAGGTTGATTTGGTTTATCTGCGCGGATCCGATGCCTGGAAAAAACATACACCTTTAAGAGCTGTTTAATTTAGGGCTGTTTAATTTAGGACTTTTTAATTTAGGGCTACTTAAAACATGGATTATTTTCAAGCTGTCTGGTTAGCCGTTATTCAGGGTATTTCTGAATTTTTGCCAATCTCAAGTTCCGCTCATTTAATTTTGCCCTCAGAAATACTCGGCTGGCCCGATCAGGGTCTGGCCTTTGACGTGGCCGTCCATGTAGGTTCATTGATCGCTGTGATCATCTATTTCCGCAATGATATTGTCAGTCTTACTCAGGCCTGGCTGGATAGTGTATTTGTTCACCGTCACAGCCCTGAAAGCAAACTTGCCTGGTTTATTATTTTAGGCACAGTGCCTGCAGGTCTTACTGGTTTGATACTTGGTGGACTGATTGAACTGCATCTGCGCTCCATGTCGGTGATTGCATTTACCACGATTTTCTTTGGTCTGTTACTGGCCTGGGCAGATATTCGCGGTAGTGGTCAGAGAGACATTAATGGTTTTACCTGGAAGTCGGCCCTGTTTGTTGGTGGCGCTCAGGCGCTGGCTCTGATTCCCGGTACTTCGCGTTCCGGGATTACCATCACCGCTGCACTGGCTCTCGGATTTGACCGCGAAACGGCGGCGCGCTTTTCGTTTCTATTAGCGATTCCAATTATTCTTCTGAGCGGCGGTTTAAAAGGTCTGGAATTAATCGGCGCGGAGTCGGTTGACTGGACTATGATTGCAATTGGCACTGTACTGTCTGGCATTACCGCCTACCTCTGTATCAAACTCTTTTTGAAAGTTATTCAACAGATCGGTATGTTGCCCTTTGTTATTTATAGAATGTTGCTGGGTACGCTGTTGATTTATCTTGTCTGGCAGTAATTGGGATAGCTACACCAGATATGTGAAGGTAGAGAGCAGACATTCAAATAATACATATTAAGAAGATCAGGGTAAGAAAAAATTAAGGGAAAAGGAATTAAAAATGGCTACAAAACAAAATAATACTGAGATATTTAATCGCGAACTGGGTGATTTTATCGACCAGTCACCAACCCCATTTCATGCTGTATCCACAATGTCTGAAATGCTCACTGAAGCAGGTTTTACTGGACTTAGTGAAGCAGAAGAATGGTCGTTGCAGCAGGGCGGTAAATATTTTGTCACTCGCAATGGTTCTTCCCTTATTGCCTTTGTTGCCGGAACCGATAGTCTCGCTAAAACCGGTATCCGTATGGCCGGTGCACATACAGATAGCCCCTGCCTGATGGTTAAGCCGCAGCCAGAACTGTTGAATAACCAGTACTATCAGCTCGGTGTTGAGGTTTATGGTGGTGCCCTGTTAAATCCTTGGTTTGATCGTGATCTGTCTATTGCTGGCCGACTGATCTTCACAGATAAAAATGGCCAGCTAAAACAAAAGCTGGTTAATTTCGATGAGCCTGTGGCGATGATCCCAAGCCTTGCTATCCATCTCGATCGCGAGGCAAACAGTGGCCGCACTGTGAATGCTCAGACCGATATTCCGCCGATACTTATGCAGGCTCAGGAGAAGCAGGATTTCCAGCAATTGCTCCGCGAACGTTTTCTAAATGATGGCGAGCAGGTTATGGACTACGAGCTGTGCTTCTATGATGTTCAGCAGGCCGCCACCCTAGGCCTGAAAAAAGAATTTTTCGCCTCGGCGCGACTGGATAATCTGCTCAGCTGTTTTGTTGCCGCTAAAGCGTTGATCGAGGCGCAGACTGACAGCACTTCGCTAATTGTCTGCAATGACCATGAAGAGGTTGGCAGTGTCTCCTCTGTAGGTGCCGATGGACCATTTCTGGAGTCTGTGGTTGAACGCCTGTGCCAAGCTGATAGCGACGCTGCCAATAAGGCCCGGGTGTTGGGCAGTTCCCTGTTGATCTCCTGTGATAATGCCCATGCAGTGCATCCAAATTTTGCCAGCAAACATGATAATGGCCACAGCCCGCTGTTGAATGGCGGCCCGGTGATTAAAGTCAATGTAAAGCAGCGCTATGCCACCAATGGCGTGACTGCCAGTCTGTTTAAACAGATCTGCGCAGCGGTAGATGTGCCAGTACAGACTTTTGTCTCGCGCAGCGATCTGGGTTGTGGCAGTACCATTGGTCCTATGACTTCAGCGAAGCTGGGTGTTCCAACTCTGGATGTGGGGATTCCCCAGTTGGCAATGCACTCCTGTCGCGAAGTGACTGGATCCGCAGACCCTCAGCGATTAACCGCAGTGTTAACGCATTTCTTTAATCTGACTGGAAAACTTCAGGTTGAGTTGGAGACTGAATAGATAATCAGCCAAGGTTTAACTGCGTCTCCATGCAAGATAGATTATCATAGCCGGATAAAAGCAAAATTAGATTTAATCTAGAATTAATTTAGAGTTAACAAAATAATTATGAGCAAGCAGCGCGTTTTAACCGGTATAACAACTTCAGGTGCACCCCACTTAGGCAACTATGTGGGCGCGATTCGTCCCGCGATTGAAGCCAGCCGCAGTGGTGACTTCGAATCCTTTTTCTTTTTGGCCGACTATCACGCGTTGATCAAGTCTCAGAATCCCGATTTAGTCCATCAGTCTACTTTGGAAATTGCCGCTGCCTGGCTGGCATTGGGTCTGGATACTGACAAAGTTACTTTCTATCGTCAGTCGGATATTCCTGAGATTACTGAATTAACTTGGTTTCTAACCTGTATGACAGCCAAGGGTTTAATGAACCGTGCCCATGCTTACAAAGCTTCCGTACAGGCCAATGAAGAGGCTGGAGAAGATGCTGACTTCGGTGTCAATATGGGGCTGTTTAGCTACCCGATTTTGATGGCAGCAGATATTCTTATGTTTAACGCTCATAAGATTCCTGTTGGTAAAGACCAGATACAGCACGTAGAAATGGCCCGCGATGTAGCGGCGCGATTCAATCACCACTACGGTGAACATTTTGTTCTGCCCACGGCGGTAGTCGATGACAAGGTT
>Ga0206125_10000311_pt1 | contig 65023 bp, 58 predicted proteins | sample Helgoland_Spring_4_FD_148598 | JGI IMG/M metagenome (GOLD analysis project Ga0206125, IMG submission 148598) | Pelagic subsurface seawater microbial communities from Kabeltonne, Helgoland, North Sea - Helgoland_Spring_Bloom_20160331_1 | ecosystem: Environmental > Aquatic > Marine > Epipelagic ...
CTGACAAAGTAAGATTATACGGAAATGTTGGGTTCACCTTTAGAGCACCAACTTTTACCGATTTATATTACAGTGACCCTGCAACTTCAGGAAATCCAAACTTAGAATCAGAAAAAGCACTTGCTCAAGAAATAGGAGTAAAGTATAGTGATGATAAATTTTCAGGATCTTTAGCTATTTTTAACAGAGACTCCGAAGATTTAATCGATTATATACGACCAAATACTGAAGCTAGTATTTTTACAGCAGCTAATATTGCCGAAGTAAGTACTCAAGGAATTGAGTTTGAAAGTGCCTATAACTTTAAAATGAACAACTACAATCAAGTGATAACGTTTGGTTACACCTATTTAAATGATGATATTTTAGATCAAAATAATGATTTGTCTCGTTATTCTTTAAATACTTTAAAACATCAATTTGTTTCTCGTTTTACATCTCAATTGTTTAACAATGTGCGTCAAAATATTATTTATAAACACGCAGAAAGAACAGTAGGGACAAACTATAATGTATGGGATGCTTCTTTACTTGTAGATATTAATAAGTTTACGTTTACCTTAACTGCTAATAATATTTTTAACGCTGAGTATATAGAATCTGGATTTGTTCCAATGCCTCCAAGTAATATTTTACTTGGCTTACGCTATGCATTTTAAAAAAGGTCTCTTGTCTTTCAATTTTCAGAGGGAGAAACAGAAGAATATAAAAGCCAGCTAAAAGCTGGTTTTTATATTTAAGTTTTTATTGAAAAAGTCTAAAGATATCATTTCCATTTGCAAACAGTAATAAAGTAATTAATAAAATAAAACCAGTTACTTGAGCATATTCTAAAAATTTATCACTTGGTTTTTTCCCTGTAATCATTTCCCATAAAGTAAACACTACATGGCCTCCATCTAGTGCAGGAATTGGTAATAGATTCATAAAACCTAACATGATAGAAAGAAAAGCAGTAATATTCCAAAAACTTTCAGCGCTCCATGTAGAAGGGAAAATACTTCCAATAGAAATAAATCCACCCAGCCCTTTATATGCTCCTGTACTAGGATTAAAGATTTTCTTGAGCTGTTTTACATAATTGGTAAGGGTCTCGTATGATTTATTAATACCCGCCGGAATTGCATCAGCGAAAGAATAGTTGATATCAGCCAAATCATAGTACCCTAATTTTTCTAAGTCAGAAAAAGTCATGCCATAAATCACTACCCCCAACTTTCCATTATCATTTACTACTACATTAAATGTTTTATTTTCTTCACCTCTCTTCACAGTCATCGAAATCTCTTTCCCTTTGTTTTCATTCAGTAGGCTCTCAACTTCATCTTGGTATTTTAAGGACTGACCGTTAATAGCTATAACAATATCTTTATCTTTTAACTCTGAGTTCGCATTTAGAGAGTTTTCTTGAAATTCAGCAAACATAAAAGGGCTTCTAGGCCTTACAATCATTCCTGCATTTTTACCCCTACTAATTAATTTATCAATAAAGTCTACAGGTAGTTCCTTTTTTATAATAAGACCATTTCTTTCTACAGTATAATTATTACCATTAATAAATTCAATGGTAATGTTTGAGAACTTTTTTATTTCTTGACCATCAACACTTAAAATTTTGTCTCCATTTTGCAAGCCTAAACTAACCGCCAATGAGTCTTGAACCCATACACCGTTAGCAACATTTTCATTTGGAAGATATTTTTCACCATAGGAGTACATTAACATGATATATATAAAAATACCTAAGATGAAATTAACAAAAACTCCACCTAACATAATAATTAAGCGTTGCCAGGCTGGTTTGGATCTAAACTCCCATGGCTTAGGTTCTTCTTGGAGTTGTTCTGTGTCCATGCTTTCATCAATCATTCCAGATATTTTCACATAACCTCCTAAAGGAATCCACCCGATACCATAAACAGTTTCTCCTATCTTCTTTTTGAAAATAGAGAATTTATAATCAAAAAATAAATAAAATTTTTCTACTCTTGTTTTGAATAATTTAGCAGGGATAAAATGCCCTAATTCATGCAATACAATTAACAACGATAAGCTTAATATAAATTGTGAAGCTTTTATTAATATTTCCATCTAGTTTAGGTCTTCAGTTTTTAAAGGCACAAATGTACACTTTTCATTAGAGGTGCAAAAAATTGTTTTTAAGATGCTATTTTAATTTAACAAACATTTATAGGGTATTAGACATTAAATTGTTGTTGTGTATTATATTTGTATAATATTTATAGTTATGGATTTAGGCTTTTTTAAAAAATCAATCCCCACACTTCGTTTTTTGATTGTATTTTCTATAGTTGGTATTACTGTTTTTTATCAATTAATGTCTCAAGAAGAACGTCTTAAAATTTACAACCCTATAGATATTAATCCCAGATTAGTTGATATTTCAGTAAAGAATTTGAAAAAAAATCACAGCATTTCAGATTTTGAATTAACAAATCAAAACGGAAAAAAAATTACCAATACCACCTACGAAAATAAAATTTATATCGCAGATTTTTTCTTTACGCGTTGTCAAACAATATGCATATCGATGGCTTATAATATGAGCGAATTACAAGAATATTATAAAGACGATAATGATATTATGTTTTTATCTCATTCTGTGACACCCACCATAGATAGTGTTTCTGTTTTAAAAGAATATGCAATAAAAAAAGGAGTTATTGACGGAAAATGGAATATCACAACAGGCCCAAAATCACATATTTATGATTTAGCTCGGAAAAATTATTTTGCAGTTTTAGATGAGGGGAGTGGTGATGAAAATGATTTTATTCATACAGAACAATTTGTTTTAATAGATAAAGAAAGACGTATTAGAGGTTTTTATGACGGCACTGAAAAAGAGGATATGAATACAATAAAAAACGACATCGCAATTTTAAAAAGAGAATACAATTAAAATAACTTGTTTAGAATCATTCTAGTTTAGTATCTTTGTTTACTAATTCCATTCCCGCACAAGCGGGAATCTATATTTAATGACTACAATAGCATCTTTACATATCGGCGAGTTGGCATATATTTCTGAAGAATCTCTTAATGAGATTCCACTTAAGTTGTTAGAGATGGGTTGTCTTCCAGGCGCTGAAGTAGAGCTCATCCAATTAGCACCATTAAACGATCCATTATATATCTGTGTAAATGGAAGTCACTTGGCCATCAGAAAAGAAACTGCTTCAAAAATTCAAATCATTAAAGCCCAATAATGAGTTATAAAAAAACTATTAATGTTGCTTTAATAGGAAACCCTAATACAGGTAAAACATCATTATTTAACGAATTAACGGGTTTAAATCAGAAAGTTGGAAATTACCCAGGGGTCACAGTAGACAAAAAAGAAGGCCATAGCAAGCTCCAAAGTAATTTAAAAGCTATTATCACAGACTTACCAGGAACATATAGTATTAATCCTACATCTTTAGATGAAACAATTGTTTTAAAAACCCTTTTAAATTCTAAATCAGAAAAAACACCAGACGTTATTGTTGTTGTTGCAGATGTTGAAAACTTAAAAAGAAATCTATTACTCTTTTCTCAGATTAAAGACCTAGAAATACCTACGATTTTAGCCATCAATATGGCAGATCAAATGAAACGAAAAGGGATAACAATAGATTTAAAATTATTAAAAAAAGAATTAAGTAACGAAGTAGTTTTATTAAGTGTTAGAAAAGACCCTGATCAAGGAATTAAAGAGGTAAAAAAAGCAATAATAAAAACCTATAATTCAGCAAAAGCATTTCCATTATGTAATGTTAATAACAGAATTGATCCTGCTTATTTTGACAGATTAAAAGAGATTAATCCAAAATATTCTATTTACGAATTATGGTTAATGATTACTCAAAATAGTTTTCCTGATAAGATTTCAGAAGATGAAAAAAAAGCGCTTTTAACTTTTAAAAATGACTCTAAAAATTTAAAGAAATACCAGCATAAAGAAACCATTTATAGGTATCAAAAAATTAATGAAATATTAAAAAAAACATACCTGGCAGATCGTTCCAAAGCAACAGATTTGAGAGCTAAGCTAGACAAGGTTTTTACACACAAAATTTTTGGATATATCCTATTTTTTACTGTATTGCTATTAATTTTTCAATCTATTTTTGACTGGGCAAGTCTTCCTATGGATCTTATAGATACTGTATTTGCAAACCTCAGCTCTTATGTAAACAAAACGATGCCTGCTGGAGTTTTAAATAACTTAATTTCAGAGGGAATTATTCCTGGAATAGGCGGGATTATTATTTTTATTCCACAAATTGCAATATTATTTTTATTTATTTCCCTACTTGAAGAAACAGGGTACATGAGTAGGGTTGTTTTTCTAATGGATAAAATTATGAGACGTTTTGGTATGAGTGGGAAAAGTGTTATTCCATTAATTTCAGGAACAGCTTGTGCCATTCCTGCTGTTATGGCTACTCGTAATATTTCAGGGTGGAAAGAACGCCTAATTACTATACTGGTAACACCGTTTACAACCTGTTCTGCACGTTTGCCGGTTTATGCGATTATTATTGCATTAATTATTCCTGATAAAAAGATTTTTGGAATTTTTAATTTACAAGGATTAACTCTACTTAGTTTGTATATCCTAGGTTTTATAACCGCTATTATTGCCGCAATAATCCTTCATAAAACACTAAAAATAAAAAATACTTCATTTTTTGTGGTTGAAATGCCAGATTATAAATTACCATCACTAAAAAATGTATTTTTTGATGTAATTGAAAAAACAAAGGCATTTGTTTTTGGTGCTGGAAAAATAATTTTATCTATTTCAATAGTGCTTTGGTTTTTAGCTTCTAACGGTCCACAAGCTTATACTGATGTTGAAAAAAATATTATTGAAAAAACAGTAAGCCAAGAAATTACTGAAGTAAAACTTAATCAAATGATTGCTTCTGCCAAATTAGAAAACTCATACATTGGCATTATGGGAAAAAGTATAGAACCTTTAATTAAACCATTGGGCTATGATTGGAAAATAGGTATAGCTTTAATTAGTTCTTTTGCTGCAAGAGAGGTTTTTGTTGGAACTTTAGCGACCATTTATTCAGTAGAAAGTGATGATGATAATATTACAACAATAAAGCAACGGATGGCCTCAGAAGTTAATCCAGAAACCAATACTAAAAGATTTAATTTTCCAGTAGGCATGTCTTTACTGGTTTTTTATGCATTTGCAATGCAATGTATGGCAACTTTGGCTATTGTAAAACGAGAAACTAAAAGCTGGAAATGGCCTTTAATTCAATTCGTAGGTATGGGTGTTTTGGCCTATATTTGTTCCTTTGTTGTATTTCAAACACTAAGCTAATGCAAGAAATTATAGTATATAGTGCGGTTGGAGTAGCAGTTTTTTTCTTAGTTAAAAAATTTTTCTTCAAGAAGCCGGCGTCTGGATGTAATAAAGATTGTGATTGCTAAAATTTTATAGCAAAAAAAGACTTATTCTTTGAAAAACCAGATTTAACAGACAAAAAAAATTAAACCTTAAATATTTTATATCATGAAAAAAACATTTTTAGTAGTTACGATACTTTTTTTTAGCGGAATTTTTTTAAATCAAGCGCTAGCACAAGACTTTAAAGGGTTAGATAAAAGTCCTATGGATTTGGCATCTTATCCAGATAATTACAGAATTTCAGATAAAGTGATAAAAATTATCTACAGCAGACCTCAATTAAAAGGGAGATCTCTAACAAACTTAGTTAAGTTTGGGAAAAAGTGGAGAACAGGAGCTAATGAAGCAACAGAAATTACATTTTACAAAGACGTCAATTTTGGTGGTACTGAGGTAAAGTCAGGTACGTATACAATGTATACGATTCCAGGAGAAACCACATGGACAGTAGTGTTAAGTAGTCAAGTAAACGTATGGGGAGTTTATTTTCATAAAGATGAAAATGATGTGGCCAAGGTTAGTGTACCTGTTAAAAAGTCAGAGAAAATTATGGATCTATTTTCAATTGTAATTGATAAAGACATGACAATTCACATGGGGTGGGGAGATGTTATTTTAAGTATACCAGTGAAATAAAACCTATAACTTTTAATAGTTTAGGCCCATAAAAAGATGAATTTTATTTTATCTTTTTTATGGGTTTTATTTTTTAGTTAACATTTTAGTAGTTTAAAATACTTTTTGATCTTTACAAGAATCCCATTATTATTAGATACACTTTATACTTTGCAAGAATAAGTGTAAATTTGACCACTTTTAAGAAGAAAATTTCATGCACTATAATTTCAAAGAAATAGAAGAAAAGTGGCAAAATCATTGGGCTAAAAACCAAACATTTAAAGCTAGTAATGATTCTGAAAAACCAAAATATTATGTTTTAGACATGTTTCCTTACCCATCAGGGGCGGGTTTACATGTTGGACATCCTTTAGGATATATTGCATCAGATATTTATGCGCGTTACAAACGTCATAAAGGCTACAATGTATTGCACCCTCAAGGTTATGATTCTTTTGGATTACCTGCTGAACAATATGCCATACAAACGGGTCAACATCCAGCAAAAACAACTGAAGAAAATATTAAAACCTACCGCCGTCAATTGGATCAAATTGGATTTTCTTTTGATTGGTCTCGAGAAGTACGAACATCAAACCCTGAATATTATAAATGGACTCAATGGATTTTTACTCAATTATTTGACTCCTGGTACAATAAAGATTCTGATAAAGCAGAGGATATTTCTTCATTAATTTCCATATTTAAAAAAGAAGGGAATTTGAGTATAAATGCAGCGGCTGACGATGAAATTGAGGTGTTCACTGCTGATGAATGGAAAGCTTTTGAAAAAGTAAAACAAGAACAAATCTTATTAAAATATCGATTAACATTTTTATCTGATACAGAAGTAAATTGGTGTCCAGCATTAGGAACAGTGTTGGCAAACGATGAAATTATCAATGGAGTTTCAGAACGTGGAGGACATCCTGTGGTTAGAAAAAAAATGACCCAGTGGTCTATGCGTATTTCTGCTTACGCACAACGTTTACTGGATGGCCTAGATGCTATTGATTGGCCTCAGCCATTAAAAGACTCACAAACCAATTGGATTGGCCGATCACAGGGAGCTATGGTAACGTTTAAAGTTGATTCTTCAACATTAACAGAGAATACTGAGACAAAATTATCTTTTAAAGCCCTAGAAGAAATAAAAGAAGTCAGATCAAATTTATCAAAATCAGAATCTGTTCTTTGGAATAAATTAAAAGGAAAAAAAGGGGCTATAAAATTTAGAAAAAAATACACTATTGGTTCTTTTTTGGTAGATTATGTTTGTTTATCAAAAAACATCATTGTTGAATTTTCAGGGAAAAAAGATGAAAAAATTAGAACTGCTTATTTCAATGAAGAAGGCTTTAATGTTCTTTATGTTACTAATGAAGAAGTAGAGAAAAATGTTGAGGAAGTTATTTCTAAAATAAATGATGCCATTCAATTTTCGACAGAAATTCCAAAAACAACAAAAGAAAAAATTTCTACTAAAAAAACAGCATATGAAATTTCTGTTTTTACAACAAGACCTGATACTATTTTTGGAGTTAGTTTTATGACTTTAGCTCCAGAGCATGAATTGGTTTCTAAAATAACAACTGATGCTCAAAAAACTGAAGTTGAAAATTATATAAGGGCTACCGCTAAAAGGTCTGAGAGAGATAGAATGGCGGATGTAAAAACCATTTCAGGTGCTTTTACAGGGGCTTATGCAATTCACCCATTTTCAGGAGAAAAGGTTCAAATTTGGATTGGAGACTATGTTTTGGCTGGATATGGAACAGGTGCTGTAATGGCTGTTCCGTGCGGAGATCAAAGAGATTATGATTTTGCAAAACATTTTAAAATTCCAATACCGAATATTTTTAAAGATGTAAATATCGCCGAAGAAGCGCACACAAATAAAGAGGGAACTACAATTTCAAATTCTGATTTTCTGAGTGATTTATCTTATAAGAAAGCTTTAAAACTATCTATTTTTGAATTAGAGAAACAAAAAATTGGTTATGGCAAAGTAAATTATCGTTTACGTGATGCTGTTTTTAGCAGGCAACGTTATTGGGGAGAACCTTTTCCAGTTTATTATAAGGACGGAATGCCTCAAATGATTGCTGCAAAATATTTACCAATTGTTTTACCGGAGGTAGAAAAGTACCTACCTACTGAGGATGGAAAACCACCATTAGGGAATGCGATAGAATGGGCTTGGGATTCTCGTGCTAAGAAAGTAGTTTCGAATGAAAAATTAAAAAATAAAACGGTATATCCTCTAGAATTAAATACCATGCCGGGTTGGGCAGGAAGTTCGTATTACTTTAACCGCTATATGGATCCACACAATAAAGATGAGTTTGCTTCCAAAGCATCTTTAGAATACTGGAAAGAGGTAGATTTATATATTGGTGGGTCAGAACATGCTACAGGGCATTTATTGTATGCACGTTTTTGGCAAAAATTTCTATTTGACAAAGGATTCGTTCCTGTAGATGAGTTTGCAAAAAAACTCATCAATCAAGGGATGATTTTAGGAACAAGTGCTTTTGTATTCAGAGAAGAGGGTACTCATAAGTTTTATTCAAAAGGGTTAATCCAAGATAAAAAAGTTCAACCTATCCATACAGATGTTTCTTTTGTAAATGCCTCAGATGAATTAGATATTGAAGCCTTCAAAAACTGGAGAGAAGAGTTTAAACACGCAGAATTTATTGCTGAAGAAGACGGGACTTTTAAGGTTTCACGCGAAGTAGAAAAAATGTCTAAATCAAAATATAATGTTGTAAACCCAGACAATATTTGTGCAGAATATGGAGCAGATAGTTTACGTTTATTTGAGATGTTTTTGGGACCTTTAGAACAAGCAAAACCATGGAAAACATCTGGAATATCTGGTGTTCATTCATTCCTTAAGAAGCTATGGAAACTATTTTACAATGAGGATGTTTTTTTAATTTCTGAAGAAAAACCAACTGTTGAAGAATTAAAGACATTACACAAAACTATCAAAAAAGTAGAGGAAGATATTGAGAACTTCTCATTTAACACATCAGTCTCTACTTTTATGATCGCTGTTAATGAGTTAACTGCGCAGAAATGTAATAAACGAGATATTTTAGAACCATTACTATTGCTAATCTCACCTTATGCACCTCATATTGCTGAAGAATTATGGAGTAAATTAGGGCATGAAGTATCTATTTCAACAGAAGATTTTCCAATTTTTGAAGCCAAACATTTAGTAGAAAGTTCTAAGAACTATCCAGTTTCTTTTAATGGGAAAATGAGGTTTACGTTAGAATTACCATTAGATATGTCTAAAGAAGACATAGAAAAAACTGTTATGGCACAAGAAAAAACTCAGGCCCAATTAGCAGGAAGAACTCCTAAAAAAATTATTATTGTTCCCGGAAAAATAATAAATATTGTAGGGTAGTTCAAACAAGAAATAAATTTATGTATAGCTGGTGTAATTTATTTACATCAGCTTTTTTTTTGATTTTCTTTATGTATCTTGTTTGACACTTATTAATTTTAATTTTTTATGAATTGAAATTGTTATTAGAAAGCTTTTTTAGGAAATATAAATCGATACTGATCTACTAAAACATTGAAAAATTTTAACAACATATCATTAAGAATTAGAATCTTTATTGTAATGATTTTGCTAATTTTTTTGGCAACAATATTAATTATAGGGGTAACTATATATCAATATAATAAACAAACCATAGATTATAACGTTAGTCGATTTGGGAGAAAAGAGGAAACCTTAAAAAAAGAATTAGACCTCCAATTATATCAACGTTCAAACATAGCTGTTTCAACTGAAAACCTTAAAACAATATTTCAAAATGCTATATATGAGATTGCATATGTTCACAATTTAGAAATCACAATGTATGATTTGGGTGGTGCAATGTTAAGAACTTCCGTTCCTTTTGGCTTAAAAGACTCAATACCTCCCGACTTATCTATTTCAAAAGTTTCTCAATTAAAATCTAGTAAAAAAGACAGAGTTTTTGAAGTTGTAGAAAATAATAAAATTAAAATTGAAACATCGTACACCTATATTCTTGATTCAATTTCTAATAGAATTGGTATTTTAAAGTTAGAATTTAATCAAGATAATACCATCCAAGAATATGAGTTAAAGGTTTTTTTAACACGCTTAATTCTTGTATACCTGTTTATGCTTTTAATAGCAATAATGTTAGCCTATTTTTTATCGAGTTATATTACAAGGTCTATTAAGAATATTACTGATAAAATGAAACGCACCAGGCTAAATGAGAGGAATGAAAAAATTGTATTAAGTTCAGCAAGTGCAGAGATTGGAATTTTGGTAGAGGGCTATAACAATATGATCGATGAGTTAGAAGAAAGTGCAGTTAAATTAGCAACAAGTGAGCGTGAACAAGCCTGGAGGGAGATGGCAAAACAAGTTGCTCATGAAATTAAAAATCCACTTACACCAATGAGGCTTTCTGTTCAAAGTTTTGAGAGAAGGTTCGATATTAATGACCCAAATATTAAAGTAAAATTAAAAGAATACAGTAATACATTAATACAACAAATAGATGTTATGAGCTCAATTGCAGAGGCCTTTTCTGATTTTGCAAAAATGCCAAAACAGCGTAAAGAAAAAATTGAGATAATAGGAGTTGTAAAAATGGCTCTTGATATATTTAGTGAGGACTATGTTGAATATCTACCTGAAAAAGAACAGGTGTTTGCAAACTTGGATAAAACACAGTTGATTCGGATAGTGACTAATTTAGTCAAAAATGCAACGCAAGCAGTTGAGGGGGTAAAGAACCCTAAAATAGTTGTCAAAGTTTTTATAAAAAATAAAAAAATATTTATAGAAGTTTCCGATAATGGAAAAGGGATCAAACTAGAAGTTGAGCACTTAATTTTTGAGCCTAAATTTACAACAAAAACAAGTGGAATGGGGCTCGGGCTTCCTATGATCAAAAATATTATTGAAGCCTATGATGGTTCAATTAACTTCACCTCTGTCGAAGAAGAAGGAACAGTATTTACCGTAACTTTACCTAATAAATTAAATTAATAAAAAGATGAATTTTGAAAATATTCTATGTACGAGGAGAGAAGGATTGGCAATTATTACAATAAATAGACCTAAAAAGTTAAATGCTCTTAATAAACAAACCATTGAAGAGTTACATGAGGCTTTCATAAATTTAGAAGATGATATTTCTGTAAAAGTAATTGCAATAACTGGAAGTGGAGAAAAGGCATTTGTAGCTGGAGCAGATATTTCTGAATTTGCAAATTTTACGGTTGATAATGGAGGAAAATTAGCCGCTAAAGGGCAAGAGTTATTATTTAATTTAATTGAAAATTTTTCTAAACCTGTTATTGCTGCAATTAATGGTTTTGCATTAGGAGGTGGTTTAGAACTTGCGATGGCTTGTCATTTCAGAGTTGCATCTGATAATGCAAAAATGGGGCTACCCGAGGTGTCTTTGGGTGTAATTCCAGGTTATGGAGGAACCCAACGCTTACCTCAGCTAGTAGGTAAAGGGAAAGCTATGGAGTTAATCATGACAGCTGGAATGATAACCGCAGATAAAGCATTGGCCTCAGGGTTGGTAAATTATGTTAGTTCTTTAGAAGAACTAATGCCATTAGTAGAAAAATTAGCTAACAGAATAATGAGAAATTCATCAGTGGCTATAGGGGCTGCAATTAAAGCAATTAACGCTAATTTTAAGGACGGTGTTAATGGCTATGCTATAGAAATACATGAGTTTGGAAATTGTTTTGGAACTCAAGACTTTAAGGAGGGAACTTCTGCATTCTTAGAAAAAAGAAAAGCTATATTTCCAGGCAAATAAAAAAGCGAGCCCCATGACAAGCTCGCCTAAACAAATCAAAATTACGTTCGTTAACCCTAGAGTGAGAACTCCTTGGTATATTTACGATCGTTTACTATAGTAATTACTTTATAACTCCCCTTTTTTTCTTTTTGAAGAGAATAAATTTTTTCAATAATTGAATCTCCTTTTACATTATCAGTGAATATGATTTCGTTTTCATAATAAATAGATATATGAATTGATGTTTCAATAAAGTTTAATTTAGAAATAAAAATTTTATTTTTTTCTGCTCTAATTACGGGTTTGAATATTGTTTTTTCTCCTTTTTTATGGAAAATTACTTCTCCTGAAATTATTGTAAATGGTTTTATTTCAATTTGGAAATCTTTATTTATTTCTAAGGTATAGTATCCATTTTCTAAGCCTGAAAAATCAAATTCGTAAGGAGTCGCTCTTTCAAGATTTATTATTTCTGTATGAATAATTTTTCCTGAAGTATTCTTAATAAATAACAACTGTCTGTTTTTTACATTATCTACTTCTATTTTGGCACTAAATTTGGCTTCTTTTTTTAAATTTACTTCATTTGAATAAGCAGTTAATGAACCAAATATTAATGCTATTAATGAAATTTTAATTATAGTTTTTCTCATAGTTTTAAATTTAACACTGCAAAGATGTGTTGATTTAGCCATTTGAAAAACAACAATATTGGTATATTTATATTCATAATTATCTTATTATATGATTTTTACACTGCATTTAGTTAATATAGAGTAGTTTTTAGATAATTTTGTTCATATAACTATGTGTCTCAAATCTTAATTTTGTAGATAATGAATAAAAAGAAACCATTTTTAGAAAAAGTAGATCCAGGCTTTGGAAGTTCGTTGCTGGTTAAAAAGCATACGGAGTTTTTAAAAAAACATAAAGCTTCTTGGCATTTTCATCCAGAATTAGAACTGGTTTATGTTAATAAAGGGCAAGGGAAGAGGCATATAGGAAATCATTTATCGTATTTTAATAACAGTCAATTGTTATTAATTGGGCCAAATCTTCCTCACAATGGTTTTACAGATCGTCTAACCACCAACGGCTTTGAAACTCTAATTCAATTTAAGGAAGATTTCTTAGGTGAAGACTTTTTTCAAATTCCAGAAATGAAAAAAATTAAGGAATTATTCGAACGCTCTAAAAAAGGGATTCTCTTTGGTTCAGAAACTAAAATTAAAGTTGGCTATAAAATTGAGAAACTAGTAGAAAAAAAAGGCTTTAAAAAACTACTTGTTTTTTTAGAAATTTTAAATATACTTTCCAAAACATCAGATTATACGATTCTAAATGTAGATGGTTATGCTGTAGAAACAGAATTACAAGACAGTTCTAAACTAGACATAATTTATAAACACATTAATACTAATTTTAAAGAGCATATTAGTTTACATGAGATTGCTAGCATAGCAACAATGACTATTCCTGCTTTTTGTAGATATTTTAAAAAAGTAACAGGAAAAACATTTACCAAGTTAGTTAATGAATATAGGGTAGTTCATGCTACAAAATTATTGTCTGAAAGCAATATGAGCATCACAGATATTTGTTATGAATGTGGATTCAATAACTTTTCACACTTTAATAAATTATTCAAAGAGATAACAGGTAAAAACGCTTCTTCATACAGAAAAGAGATGAAAGGTCTAATTCAATAATAAAAAATAGAAATGAACGATAAAATTGAAAAAGCAATTGACTATTATTCTGTAAAAAGTAAAGAAATTATAGAACATATAAATTCTAGTAACAAGTTAACAGCAGAGGAGATTATACAAGGTGCAGAAGAGCTGGCTATTCTAGAATATAAGCTTACAGCCTTAGAAGTAGCAAAAGTCAGTTAAAAGTAATTCTGCTTTTTATTTAACTCCACTCCACTCATCAAAAAATTGAAGAAGAAACCCTTTCATATACCCATGCCTTTCTTTGGCTAAAAGCTCCCCTGTTTTTGTATTCATCTGATCTTTTAGTAGTAATAATTTTTCATAAAAATGATTGATAGTTGGCGCATTAGATTTTTTGTATTGCTCTTTTGTCATTTCTAAATTAGGCTCAATTTCTGGATCATATAATGCCCTGTTTTTAAATCCACCATAATTAAAACATCTAGCAATACCAATGGCTCCTATTGCATCTAAACGATCTGCATCTTGAATCACATTCAGTTCTGGAGAGCTAAAACTTTTGCTATGGTCAAAAGAAGATTTATAAGAAATAAACAATATAATATTTTCTATGTGAGCAATAACTTCTTCTTCTACTTGTTGACTTAGTAAAAACTCTCGTGCTTTTTTTGGCCCAATAGACTCATCTCCATCATAAAATTTTGCATCAGCAATGTCATGCAATAAGGCTCCTAATTGAACAATAAAAAGATCAACTTTTTCGTCTTTTGCTATGAGCAATGCATTTTTATAAACGCGCTCAATATGAAACCAATCATGCCCTCCTTCTGCCCCTTCAAGGGTTTCTTTAACAAAGTCTATTGTATTTAGAATAATTTGCTTTTTGTTCATTGTATAAAAATAAAAAACCCACCTCTATTAGAGGTAGGTTTCATATTATTTCTTATTAGCTAATTTAAAAATAGTGCCTTATTAACAAAATTCGTTGTAAGCAGTCACTAAGTTTTCAGCAATCATTTGAGCTGATCTACCTTCAATATGATGACGCTCTAGCATATGAACTAATTCACCATCTTTAAATAAAGCCACCGCAGGTGATGATGGAGGAAAAGGAACCATATGTTCTCTTGCTTTTTGTGTAGATTCTTTATCAACTCCTGCAAAAACAGTGGTAAGGTTATCTGGTTTTTTATCAAATTGTAATGAGGCAATTGCTCCTGGTCTAGCTGTTCCTGCAGCACAACCACAAACAGAATTTACCATCACTAGAGTTGTTCCTTTTTTCGCAATTGCAACATCTACATCTTCTGATGAATATAAAGCTAAAAAACCGTTCTTTGTGAGCTCTTCTCGCATCGGTTTTACTAATTCTTCTGGATACATATTTTTTTAAAATTTAGATTACAAATATAAGGAATATAACATAATCAAAATAGTATATTTGAGGATCAAAAAATGACAAAAGATGAGTAATTTTTCTAAATGGCTTGGAGCTGGTATTGGATTTACATTTGGAGGACCTATTGGAGCTATTTTAGGTTTTGTTGCGGCAACAGTAGTAGATAAATTTACCAATGAAGATTTTGTAAAAGAACAGCAAAAATATCAGAAAGACTTTCAACAAAAAAGAGCACAAACTTTAAGTGGTGATTTTGAAATTAGTTTATTAATACTTGCTTCTGTAGTTATCAAAGCTGATGGAAAAGTAGATGAAAGAGAATTAAATTTTGTTAGAAGTCAGTTTGTTGGTATGTATGGTAAAGATAGAGCAAACAAAGCTTTTCAATTATTTAAAGGGATGATGAAGAAGCAAGTATCATCAAGGCAGGTTTGTATTCAAATCCGCCAACATATGCCTCATTCTTCAAGACTTCAGTTAATTCACTTTTTATTCGGAATAGCGAAAGCAGATGAGTATGTTTCTGACATAGAGGTAGATGAAATAAGAAAGATAGCAGGGTATTTATATGTTAATCAATACGATTTTGAATCTATTAAAGCGATGTTCTACAAGTCTTCAGACAGTGCTTATAAAATTTTAGAAGTAGAAACATCAGTAACTGACTCAGAATTAAAAACCGCTTACAGGAAAATGGTAAAAAAATACCATCCAGATAAATTAATTGGTTTAGGTGATGAACATCTAAAAGGAGCTAAAGAGAAGTTCCAAAGAATACAAGAGGCTTATGAAGCCATAAAAAAAGAGCGTGGGATTAGCTAATTAGCTTAAAGAGTTCATCTTTTTAAAATTATATTATAGTATGCAATCTTAGTGAAGAACTAAGTTCTACTACAATTCTTTTATAAAACAAGGATATGGAATTACTGGAAAATATGTATTTTCGCATTCTTATTAGAAATAGTTATTTATGAGTACAAAGTTTCCTGAATATAAAGGGCTTAACTTACCGAATGTAGCAAAAGAAATGCTCAAATATTGGGAAGATAATAACATCTTCGAAAAAAGTGTGACCTCACGGGAAGGAAGCAAGCCATTTGTATTTTTTGAAGGTCCACCTTCGGCAAATGGATTACCCGGAGTTCATCACGTTTTAGCTAGAGCGATTAAAGATATTTTTCCACGTTATAAAACCATGAAGGGGTTTCAAGTAAAAAGGAAAGCAGGATGGGATACTCACGGTTTACCTATTGAATTGGGTGTTGAAAAAGAACTTGGAATTACAAAAGAAGACATTGGAAAAACTATTTCTGTAGAAGAGTATAACGCTGCATGTAGAAAAGCAGTTATGCGTTATACAGACATCTGGAACCATCTCACTCAAAAAATGGGGTATTGGGTAAATATGGATGATCCCTATATCACCTATGAGCCAAAATATATGGAAAGTGTTTGGTGGTTGTTAAAGGAGATATATGAAAAGAATTTAATGTATAAAGGGTATACAATTCAGCCCTATTCTCCAAAAGCAGGTACTGGATTAAGTTCACACGAATTAAATCAACCGGGAACCTACCAAGACGTAACAGACACAACCGTAACTGCTCAATTTAAGGCTTTAGAAAAAACACTTCCAGATTTTTTACAAAATGAAGGCAGTATTTACTTTTTGGCTTGGACTACTACTCCATGGACATTACCAAGTAATACAGCACTAACTGTTGGTCCTAAGATTGATTATGTTTTAGTTAATACCTTTAATCAATACACCTTTGAACCTATAAAAGTAATTTTAGCTAAGAATTTAGTTGGCAAACAATTTGGAGCGAAGAACAATGTTGAAGTCGAGAATGAAGATGAGCTACTTGAGTATACTCCGGGAGATAAAAACATTCCGTTTTTTGTAGGTAAAGAATTTGTTGGAAAAGATTTAGTAGGGATTAAATATGAGCAATTATTACCATATGTTTTACCTAATGATAATCCTCAAGACGCATTTAGAGTAATTTCTGGAGACTTTGTAACTACAGAAGATGGAACAGGAATTGTTCACACCTCTCCTACTTTTGGAGCAGATGATGCCATGGTTGCAAAACAAGCTTCACCTGAAATTCCACCAATGTTAATTAAAGATGAGAACGATAATTTAGTTCCATTAGTAGATTTACAAGGAAAATTTGTAAAAGAACTTGGTGAGTTTGGAGGAAAGTATGTAAAGAACGAATATTATAAAGATGGTGAAGCACCAGAAAAATCAATAGATGTTGAGCTTGCCATTAAATTAAAACAGGAGAACAAAGCCTTTAAGGTTGAAAAATACAAGCATAGTTATCCAAATTGTTGGAGAACAGATAAGCCTATTTTATATTATCCATTAGATTCTTGGTTTATAAAAGTTACTGATGTAAAAGAGCGCATGCATGAGCTCAATAAAACAATTAACTGGAAACCAGCCTCAACAGGAGAAGGACGTTTTGGAAATTGGTTAGCAAATGCAAATGACTGGAATTTATCACGTTCTCGTTATTGGGGTATTCCTTTACCTATATGGAGAACAGAGGATAAGAAAGAAGAAATTTGTATTGGATCTGTAGCTGAATTAAAAGTTGAAATTAAGAAGTCTATGGATGCTGGGATACTCAAAGAAGATATTTTTGCTGACTTTGAAGTAGGGAATATGTCCGATGAAAACTATGCTACATTAGACCTTCATAAAAATATTGTTGACCAAATTATTTTGGTTTCACCTTCTGGAAAACCGATGGAGCGAGAAAGTGATTTGATAGATGTTTGGTTTGATTCTGGCTCAATGCCTTATGCTCAATGGCATTATCCTTTTGAAAACAAAGCGTTAATTGACACTAACACATCATATCCAGCAGACTTTATAGCGGAGGGTGTAGACCAGACACGTGGTTGGTTTTATACATTACATGCTATAGGGACGATGGTTTTTGATTCTGTAGCTTATAAAAATGTTGTTTCTAACGGATTGGTTCTAGACAAAAATGGACAAAAAATGTCTAAACGTTTAGGGAATGCAGCAGATCCATTTGAAACTCTAGACACCTATGGTGCAGATGCTACGCGATGGTATATGATTTCTAATGCAAACCCTTGGGATAATTTAAAATTTGATAAAGACGGTATTGAAGAAGTAAAGCGTAAGTTTTTTGGAACACTTTACAATACGTATTCATTTTTCACATTGTATACAAATATTGATGGATTCTCTTATTCTGAAGATGATATCCAACTTAATGAAAGACCGGAATTAGATCGATGGATTTTATCAGAATTACATTCACTAATTCAAAAAGTAGACAAGTTCTATGAAGAGTATGAACCAACTAGAGCTGCTAGGGCTATTTCAGATTTTACTCAAGACTATTTAAGTAATTGGTATGTTCGTTTAAGTAGAAGAAGGTTTTGGAAAGGAGATTATCAACAAGATAAGATTTCAGCCTACCAAACTTTATATACGTGTATGGTTACAATTTCAAAATTAGCAGCTCCTATTGCTCCTTTTTTTATGGATAAGTTGTATTTAGATTTGAATGCTGTTTCTCAAAAAGAAAATTTTGAAAGTATTCATTTAGCTGATTTTCCTGTATTTGAAGCATCTTATATAGACAAATCATTAGAACGTAAAATGGAAGATGCACAGACTATTTCTTCTTTAGTTCTGTCATTAAGAGCAAAAGAAAAAATAAAAGTTCGCCAGCCTTTACAAAAAATAATGATTCCTGTTGAAAATGCAGAACAAAAGTCATCAATTTTAGCTGTAGCTAATCTCATAAAACATGAAGTAAATATCAAAGAGATTGTTCTGTTAGAGGATGCCTCAGATATCTTAGTGAAACAAATTAAACCAAACTTTAAAACTTTGGGGCCCAAGTTTGGGAAAGAAATGAAGTTTATCGCTAATCATATTCGAAACTTTACAAAAGAAGATATTTTGAAGATAGAGTTAGATGGGAAAATGCCTATCGAACTTGATGGAAAAATGATTAACTTAGAGCTTTCAGATGTAGAAATATCATCTAAAGATATAGAAGGTTGGTTGGTCGCAAATGAAGGCTCAATTACTGTAGCATTAGACGTTACCATTTCTGAAGAATTAAGAAAAGAAGGAATTGCTAGAGAGTTGATTAATAGAATTCAAAATGTAAGAAAGGATAGTGGTCTTGACGTAACAGATAGAATTAAATTAACGGTTTTAAAATCTGAGGATTTAGAAGAGTCTATTAATAAAAATAAAGAGTATATTATGAGTGAAACATTAACTGATGAGTTAGTTTTTGTTGATCAATTAATAGATGGTACAGCGATTGAGTTTGACACCATCAAAAGTAAAATATTAATTTATAAAATGTAAGAATCATGTCGAATACAAGTACCAAATATTCTGATGAAGATTTACAAGAGTTTAAAGAAATCATTCTAAAGAAAATAGAAAGAGCTGAAGAAGATCTTGCCCTATTACAAAGCTCTTATAAAAATGGGTTAAATAACGGAACAGACGACACCTCTCCACAGTTTAAATCTTTTGAAGAAGGATCTGAAACAATGAGTAAAGAAGCAAATGTTCAATTAGCAATTCGTCAAGAGAAATTTATAAGAGATTTAAATAACGCACTAATAAGAATTGAGAATAAAACGTATGGAGTATGTAGAGTTACAGGAAAACTTATACAGAAAGAACGTTTAAAGTTAGTTCCTCATGCCACTTTAAGTATTGAGGCAAAAAGGCGACAATAAAATATAAGCTTCCTGAATTAGGAAGCTTTTTAAATTTCCCCTTTTTTAAAACTTAAAGTGCGAACCTGTTGTAACAAACAGATAATAAATACAATTATATAGTTATTTTTTATTCCAATAACCCTAGAAATATGTCTAAAAAAAACATTGCTTTACTCACTGTAATCTTAGCAATATTTATAGATCAAATAGTTAAGATTTATATCAAAACAAACTTTTTTTTAGGAGAAGAGGTTAAAGTGTTTAATTGGTTTAGAATTCATTTTGTTGAAAATAACGGGATGGCTATGGGTTTTGAGTTTGGAGGAAAAGCAGGAAAATTATTTCTTACTTTATTTCGAATGGTTGCTGTTTCTGCTATTATTTATTGGTTGGTTGAACATGTCAAAAAAGGGTCTCACACTGCAGTAATTTTAGCAATTTCATTAATCTTTTCTGGAGCTGTTGGTAATATTATAGATTCTGTATTTTATGGTGTTATTTTTAACACTCCCTCTGGCAATAACATCGCAACATTATTTTCTGCTGAACCTTATGGAGAGTTTTTTTATGGTAAGGTTGTAGATATGTTTTATTTTCCTATTTGGGAAGGTATTTTACCAGATTGGATTCCTTTTATCGGTGGAGATTTTTTTAGATTTTTTAATTATATTTTTAATCCTGCAGACGCCTATATTACCACTGGCGTAGTTCTACTTTTTCTCTTTAGTAAAACTGCATTTCCGAAGGAAAAAACAGAATAATAGTATTTACTTACATACACAACAAGGTCCAATCAATACCACTTGTTTTAAATGAACTTTGAAGTTGTCTATACTGAGTTTAATCTACTTGACAACTTAGTAAGAAAAAATAAAATAGTATTTTCGTACTATGCCAACTTCACTTGAAATTCAGCTAAAAACTCTCCCAGATTCTCCTGGTGTTTACCAATACTATGATAAAGAAGACATCATTTTGTATGTAGGGAAAGCAAAAAATTTAAAAAAAAGAGTTGCATCATATTTTACAAAAAATCACGAAAATGCTAAAACTAGAATCCTCGTAAATAAAATTGTTAGCATAAAACATATTGTTGTAGAAACTGAAACAGACGCATTATTATTAGAAAATAATCTTATTAAAAAATACCAACCAAGGTATAATATCATGTTAAAAGATGACAAAACGTATCCTTGGATTTGTATAAAAAAGGAACGTTTTCCTCGAGTTTTTATGACTCGGAGAGTTATCAAGGATGGTTCGGAGTATTTTGGACCTTATACAAATGTTAGAACAGTAAAGGTTTTATTAGACTTAATAAGAGAACTATATCCGTTAAGAACTTGTAATTATGATTTGTCTAGAGACAAAATTATAGCTAAAAAATATAAGGTCTGTCTAGAATATCATTTAGGAAATTGTAATGGCCCTTGTCAAGACTTTCAAGAGGAGGAAAGTTATAAGGAAACTATAAAAGCAATAAGAAATATAATAAAAGGGAATTTCAAAGAAAGTGTAGACAAGTTTCAGGAAATAATGCAATTATTGGCAGTTAAAATGGAATTTGAAGAGGCACAAAAAGTAAAGGAAAAATTAAATTTATTATCAAACTATCAATCTAAGTCTACTATTGTAAATCCTAGCATAAATAATGTTGACGTATTTTCAATCATCTCAGATGAAAGCTATGGCTATGTTAATTTTTTTAAGATTGCAAATGGTTCAATTATTCAATCTCATACTACAGAAGTCAAAAAAAAATTAGACGAAACAGACAAAAGAATCTTAGAATTGGCAGCTGTAGAAATTAGACAACGTTTCAACTCTACGTCAAAAGAAGTGTATGTTCCTTTTAAAATTGATTTAGGAACTACAATCAAGATTACTGTACCAAAGGTAGGTGACAAAAAAAGAATTATAGAACTTTCAGAACGCAATGCTAAATATTATAGGCAAGAACAATTCAAACAAATAAAAATTGCAGACCCAGATCGTCATGTAAAAAGAATTATGACTCAAATGCAAAAAGATTTAAGATTGTCTGAGGAACCGAGACATATTGAATGTTTTGATAATTCAAATATACAAGGAACACATCCTGTAGCCGCTTGTGTTGTTTTTAAAGATGGAAAACCAACTAAAAAAGAATACCGTCACTATAATATTAAAACAGTAGATGGTCCAGACGATTTTGCCTCTATGGAAGAGGTTGTGTTTAGGCGCTATAAGAGACTTTTATCTGAAGGGCAATCGTTACCTCAGTTGATTGTTATCGATGGGGGTAAAGGACAACTGTCTTCGGCTTTAAAAAGCCTTGATTTACTTGGGTTAAGAGGTAAAATAGCTATTATTGGAATTGCAAAAAGATTAGAAGAAATATATTATCCAGGGGATTCAATTCCGATGTATTTAGATAAAAGATCTGAAACATTAAAAATTATTCAGTTTTTAAGAAATGAAGCGCATAGATTTGGAATAACTTTGCATAGGAATAAAAGAAGTAAAAGTGCTATTCAATCAGAATTAGAACAAATTCCAAATATTGGAAAGCAAACAATTACCTCTTTGTTGCGAAAATTTAAGTCAGCAAAACGAGTTAAAATAGCAACCTTTAAAGAATTAGAAGCAATTGTTGGTGAGGCAAGAGCTAAAAAAATCTATACTTATTTTAACAACAAGTAGTTTGTTAATGTTGTGATAAATAAAAAACCCACATTGAATAACAATGTGGGTTTTTGTTGATATATATGTGCCTTATTTACGTACAATTTTAAATTTGTACTGCAAATAGTTGTAAGCATCTCTAGGTATAATTGTAATCCACTTTTTATGTTTTAGATACCAACGAAAACGAATCGATGATATTCCTTTAGTCAAATAAGAAGCAATAAAAGGATGAACGTTCAACACCACATTTTTATTTTTAGGATTTGAAATAACACGTTCCAAATCTGCTTCAATTTTGTCTAATAAAACAATAGGAGCTTCGACTTCTCCATTTTTATTAGGGTTAGGTTCTGTTGTTTTAATACTGAGTTCAGGTCGAACTCTTTGCCTAGTAATTTGAATTAATCCAAATTTACTTGGCGGTAAAATTTTGTGCTTTGTTCTATCTAAAGACATGTGCTCTTTTAGATGCTGAAATAGCTTATTTCTATTTTCTGCACGATGCATATCTATAAAGTCTATTACAATAATTCCTCCCATATCTCTTAACTGCAATTGTCTTGCAATTTCAGTGGCAGCAATTAAATTTACTTCTAATGCAGTTTCTTCTTGAGAACCAGCTTTATTAGAACGGTTTCCACTGTTTACATCAATTACATGTAATGCTTCAGTGTGTTCAATAACTAAATAAGCTCCTCTACTCATAGAAACAGTTTTACCAAAAGATGTTTTTATTTGGCGTTCTATTCCATATTTTTCAAAAATTGGTGTAGATGACTTATGAAGTTTTACAATCTTTTCCTTTTCAGGATAGATTTCTTGAAGATACTCTTTAATTTCTAGCTTAAGAGTTTCATCATTGGTTACAATATTTGTAAAAGAGTCATTCATTAAATCTCTTAAGATTGAAGAAGCTCTATTTAATTCGCTTAATACTTTTGTTGGTGTATTAGTGTTAGCAATTCGCTTACACATGGTTTTCCAACGATCTAAAGAGTTTTGTAAATCTTTATCAAGTTCTGCTACCTTTTTTCCTTCAGCAACAGTTCTTAAAATAACACCAAAACCTTTTGGCTTAATGCTTTTTACTAATCTTTTTAACCGATCTTTTTCTTTTGAATCTTCTATTTTTTGTGAAACAGAGATTCTATCAGAAAAAGGAACTAATACCAAAAATCTACCAGCAATAGAAAGCTCTGAGCTTAATCTAGGACCTTTTGTAGATATTGGTTCTTTTACAATTTGTACTAATAAATTTTGACCTGATTTTATTACGTCGTTAATACTTCCGTCTTTGTGAATGTCTTTCTCAAAGCGAAAATTCTTTAAAGTGAATTCTTTATACTTACCTGTGCTTACTTTCTTAATAAAATTATTTAAAGATTGAACTTTTGCTCCTAAATCGTGATAGTGTAAAAATCCGTCTTTAGGATATCCTACATTAACAAAGGATGCATTAAGCCCTGTTAATACTTTTCCAATTTTGGCTAAAAAAATGTCGCCAACAGAAAATTTATTATCAGTTGTTTCTTTATTTAATTCTATAAGTTTTCCATCTTTTAATAAGGCAAAATCAATATCAGATGAATTTGAACGAATTATTAATTCTGTTTTCATACTGAAATGGTTTTATACTAAATGTCAATACTGACAAATAATGGATTAATTTTAAACAGGTATTTTTTTAATACCATACGAGGCTTCTGCTTTATGCAGAATAAATACCTCTATTTCAATGAACGTTTTGTTTTAAAGCAATAAGGAAAAAGTAAGGTTAGACCTTACTTTTTCTTGTGTCTGTTTGCTCTAGCTCTCTTCTTGCGTTTGTGTGTTGAGATCTTTGATCTCTTTCTTTTTTTTCCACTTGGCATAATTGTCTAATTTTGTAAATCTTTCGATTTAGATTTGTATAATTACTTTACTACCACTTTACTTTTTACTCCTTCAGTAAAAGTTTTAGCTGGTTTAAAAGCTGGAATATTATGAGCTGGAATTTTGATAGTAGTGTTCTTAGAAATATTTCTTCCAGTTTTCTCTGCTCTAGTTTTAATAATAAAGCTTCCAAAACCTCTTAAGTAAACGTTGTCTCCTTGTTCTAAGGCGCTTTTCACTTCTGTCATAAATGCTTCTACAGTAGCTAACACATCTGCTTTTTCAATTCCTGATTTGTCCGAAATTTTCGACACAATATCTGCTTTCGTCATGTTCTATAATTTATATTTTTCCCTAAAAATTTGCTGGCAAATATATGATAATTAATCTATTCCATAAAAATAAACAGATAAAAATATATCAATTTTAAGACGTAATATTGTATGTCTAATCATTTTTAATGAATTTTTCTAACACATTAATTTACTGGTATTTACAAACAAAAAGAGATTTGCCTTGGCGTAAAACTCGAGACCCTTATCTTGTTTGGCTATCCGAAATCATCCTTCAGCAAACAAGAGTATCTCAAGGAATGAGTTATTACTTAACTTTTTCTTCTGTTTTTCCAACAGTCGAAGATCTTGCAAATGCAGAAGAAAGTAAAGTCTTAAAAATGTGGCAAGGGTTAGGTTATTATTCCAGAGCGAGGAACCTTCATTTTACAGCTAAATATGTCTCAAATGAACTAAGTGGTGTGTTTCCAACAAGTTACAAAGAACTTATTAAATTAAAAGGAATAGGAGATTACACAGCTTCAGCTATTTCTTCAATTTGTTTTCATGAACCTGCAGCAGTTGTTGATGGTAATGTGTACAGAGTATTAGCTAGATTTTTTAAAATTGAAACCCCTATAAATAGCACTAAAGGCATCAAAGAGTTTAAAAATTTAGCACAATCGTTATTAGATATCAAAGAGCCAGGGGTATATAATCAAGCAATTATGGATTTTGGTGCCCTTCAGTGCAAGCCAAAAAGCCCAAATTGTTATGAATGTCCAATGAGTTCAAATTGTATTGCTTTTGAGAATAAGTTGGTAAAACAGTTACCCGTTAAAGAGAAGAAGTTGAAAATTAAAAAGAAATATTTTAATTTTTTTGTGTTTATAACTAAGGAAAATAAAACAATTTTTGAAGAACGAAAAGGAAAGGGCATTTGGCAAGGTTTGTATCAATTTCCATTAATTGAAACAATCAATGAAGTTCATGTAGAAGATTTAGATACTATACCAGATTTTCAAGCACTTGTTCCTAAGAATGCAGTAATTCAATTATTTAATGAAAATTCAATAATACACAAGCTATCTCATCAACATTTATTTACAAAATTTTGGATTATAAAAACTGATGATCACAACAAAGCAACAACCAATTGGGATACATTAGAGCTATTTCCAACTTCGGTTTTGATTGCCAATTTTATGAAGGAATACAACTTAAAACTGAACCAAATTTTTTAGTACATTTGGTATAGTAATTAATAATAATCAATGTCTGGAACAATAAATAAAGTAATATTAATAGGTCATTTAGGTGATGAAGTAAAGATGACTTATTTTGAGGGCGGAAACTCAATAGGGCGTTTCCCCATAGCAACTAATGAAAGTTATACGAATAAGCAAACTGGACAAAAAGTTATAAATACAGAATGGCATGCTATAGTAGTTAGAAATAAACTTGCAGAAATTTGTGAAAAATATTTAACCAAAGGCGATAAGGTTTATTGTGAAGGAAGAATCAAGACACGTCAGTGGTTACAAGAAGGGCAAAAACGTTACACCACAGAAATACATGTAGCCAATATGACTTTTTTATCAACTAAAAAAGAAACTGGAGGCTCAGCTTTACCTAGTGATGATAAATCCTCAATATCACCCTCTCAAGAAAAAAGCACAACTACTGAAGACGATTTTCCATTTTAAAAATCATAAAATTTTACTATTTGAACTTAGATCCTGAAATTTTATTACAATACACGGCTCAATTAGATGCCATGTCATTAATTGCAATCATTTCTTTTATTGTGTTGCTTCTTTGTTCTGCTTTAATATCTGGAACTGAAGTCGCTTTTTTCTCTCTGTCAAAAACAGATATTATCAAAATTTCAGATGAAACTAAAGGGCAAAACCCAGTTGTACTCCTTTTACAAAACCCCAGTAAATTATTAGCTACAATTTTAATTACTAATAATTTTATAAATATTTTAATCGTATTAATTTTTGCATCACTTGGAGAAGTTTTTTTAAAAGAGCAAAATTTATCACTCACAATACTAGGTTTTATACTGCCTTCAAGCATTGTCAAGTTTTCAATAGAAGTACTATTAGTTACTTTCTTTATTCTTCTTTTTGGAGAAGTGTTGCCTAAGGTTTATGCCTCTAGAAGAGCTCTTAAGTTTTGTAATTTGATGTGTAGACCTCTTCAATTTCTCTCATTTTTTTTAACTCCTTTAAGCTTTCCTTTAATAAATTTAACCAATGTTATTGAAAAAAAGTTAGGAAGTAAAAACTCGAATTTTTCAGTAGAAATTTTATCGAAGGCGTTAGAACTTACCTCTGAGGGATCAACAACAAAAGAGGAGAAAAAAATTTTAGAAGGAATTGTCAGTTTTGGTAATACTGAAACAGTTCAGATTATGAAACCAAGAATTGATATTTTTGCGCTTTCTCATGATGAAACTTACGATGAGGTATTAACTAAAATTTTAAAACACGGTTATTCTAGAAATCCAGTTTATAAGAATTCTATCGATAATATTGTTGGTATTTTATATGCAAAAGATTTACTAGGTTTTCTTGATAATAAAGATTTTGATTGGCAAGAATTGTTAAGAGAGCCATTTTTTGTACCAGAAAACAAAAAACTAGATGACCTTTTAGTTGAATTTAGAGAAAGAAAAAATCATTTAGCCATAGTTGTTGATGAATATGGAGGAACTAGTGGTATTGTTACCTTAGAGGATGTCATTGAAGAGATTGTAGGTGAAATTAATGATGAGTTTGATACAGATGACCTTTCGTATTCAAAAATTGATGCCAATAATTATATTTTTGATGGTAAAATTACGATTAAAGATTTTTGTAAAGTTTTAGAAGATACTAATGAAGAAAAATTTGAGGAATATAAAGGTGAATCTGAGACTATAGCAGGTTTTATTTTAGAAATATCTGGGAAATTTCCAAAAATTGGTGAAAAAATAAATTTTGATAGATATACATTTACTATTGAAGCGTTAGACAGAAAGAGGATTAAACAATTAAAGGTAACAAGACATTATGAGTAAAATCTTTTTTAGTATTATTTTAATTTCCTTCATTTCTTGCTCTGAAGAAACCTTACCTAAGCCAAAAGCATTTTTAAATTTAGAATATAAAAAGTCCACCTATCAAGAATTACTTTTGAAAAGACCCTATACATTTGAGTTTTCTGAAAGTGTAAAATTAAATGATAGCCCCAACAATTGGCTTAAGTTAGAATACCCAAGATTAAAGGCATCTATAGATATCACTTACAGAAAAATAGATGGAAATCTACGAGAGCTATTGGTAGAGTCAGAAAAATTAGTTTTTAAGCATACTTCAAGAGCAGAACAAATTTCTTCAAAAGGTTATGTAAAGGATAAGGAAAGAGTATATGGTACATTATATGACATTACTGGAAATGCAGCCTCTCATATTCAATTTCATATCACAGACAGCATAAATCATTTTATAAAAGGAGCCTTATATTTTAAGGTTAAACCCAATTATGACTCATTGCTTCCAGCTGTAAACTACATAAAAAAAGACATTCTTCATTTGATGGAGACTTTTAAATGGGAAGAATAATTTAACTACGATTTACGCTCTAAAGCCTTATTGTGTTTTTCTGCTTTGTAGCCACAGGTAAAACTGAACTCCAAATAACAGCGCTCCGGAAAGTAAATGAATGGCTTGGGTCCCCAATGGGAATTCTGCGTAATACATTAAAATTCCAGTAATGGTCTCTAAAAAAAGCAAAACTAAAATCCATTTCACTAGTTTATACCCTAACTTATGAAGTTGGTTTAGGTAAAATAATCCAAAATTCACAAGGATAATTGCAATAGTAAAAGATCGATGAAAATAAAATTTAAAGCTAGGGTTCATTAAACTATATTCTTTGTTTTCAAAACCAAATAATTTAACCTGCTCATCAATAAATTGACGAACTTGAGTTCCCATTGCTATTTGAATCAAAGAAAAAATAATTGATAGTATCAGGAGTTTATTAAATAATGAATGATATTTGAACGCTACTTTTTCCTTTCTTATGATAAATAAAAGACGAAGTATAAGGCCAATAATCAATAACCCGATTACCATATGAATGGTAATCATTGTGGGTTTTAAGTTACTGTCAACAACCATTTTTCCTAAAAAAGCCTCAACTAACATGAAGAAAAAGGCAATAAATGAAATTATAGGAATCCATTTATTTTCCTTTCTAAATTTTAGTGAACCAGCCAGTAGAAATAGAAAAATAAAACCAGATAATACAGTTATCAATCTATTGATGTATTCAACCCAGGTATGAAATTTATTAAAGGTTGCGTATTCGTGTTTCGTGTATTCCTTCCAATTTGCTACATTAAATAGTAATGAAGTGTTTACTTTTTTTTCAGCCACATAAAGAATCTCATCTTTAATGATAATAATTCCTTCTTTATATGTTGTATTTGGTTGCCATGTAATTTGTTCTTCAGAAGTTGGAGGGATGTAGTAACCAAAACATTTTGGCCAATCAGGGCAACCCATTCCGGAACCAGTCATTCTAACAATTGAACCGGCTAAAAATATTAAATAAAGACTTACTAAAGTAACTTTAACAATCGTAGGAAATCGATTTTTCATCTGAATGAATATTTTTTCAAAGGTAAATTAAAATCACCTAAAATAAATTTCTATTTCTAGAAGGCTTTTCTTTATAATGAGTTTAAATTATAAAGATTTTTTAGGTTTTAATTCAGATGCGGTATAAGCATCACCTCCTGCAATACCACTTATAAAAGAGCTTATGTCTGTTGAAGAGGTTTTACTGCTATCAAATGATACAGTAGCAGTACTATCAGAAAAAACTACTATGGCATCTGTAATCCCCTCTTTTTTTGAAAGCTTAGATTGAATTGTTTTAGCACAACCAATTTCACAAGTCATACCTGAAACAGCAAAGGATACAGTTTGTATTTCAGCCATTTGCAGAACGCCACTCTTTACGTCTTCATTGTTTAGTTTTTTTGTTTTATCCGAACAAGACCAAATTAAAAGACAGCTAAGTATAAGTGATAAAAAAACTGATTTAGTATTCATGATTACTTTTTATGATTGTTTAATCATACAAATTTATGCATTTATTGACGTATATCTTAAGATTTATTCCATTTTTGTAGGTCACTAAAAAGTAGATAATGAGTAACGATTATAAAAAGTGGATTTATCTAATAGTTTTAGCAATTATTTGGGGAAGTTCTTTTATCCTAATAAAAAAATCTTTAGTTGGTTTAAGCCCTATACAATTGGGAGCCTTGAGAACATTTATTGCTGGAGTATTTGTGCTTTTAATTGGGTTTAGAAGTTTGAAAAAAATAAAAAAACAGCAATGGAAGTATATTGTAGTTAGTTCCTTGTTAGGTACTTTATTTCCTGCATTCTTTTTTGCTTTTGCAATCACAGGTATAGATAGCTCTGTAGCGTCAATACTAAACTCTTTAACCTCACTAAATGCGCTTATTGTAGCTACATTATTTTTTGGAGTTGTATTTAAAAGAGTTCAATTAGTTGGAGTTCTTATTGGCTTGGTAGGTACAATTATGTTAATTTTAGAAAGCTCCTCTTTAAACCCCAACCAGAATTATTGGTATGCCATTTTTGTACTTACAGCTTCTTTAGGATATGCTTTTAATGTGAATATCATAAAAAAATATTTATCAGATATACCAGCGATGAGTATTACCGCAGGTCACTTTATTTTATTAATATTTCCTGTATTTCTAATCTTGGTTTTTTCAGGATTTTTCTCATCAGTAGAATTTACTCCTGAAACAAATACTTCCATTATGTACTTAATAGTGCTCTCGGTAGTTGGAACAGGTTTAGCAAAAATTATGTTTAATAAATTAATACAAATATCTACACCTGTTTTTTCTACTTCGGTTGCGTATTTAATTCCAATAGTTGCAATTATTTGGGGTTTTATTGACGGAGAAAAAGTGAGTTATCTTCAATTATTATCTGGTATAATAATACTTACAGGAATATATATTGTAAATAGAGTTAAATAAAAAAGCCACAGTTTATAAACTGCAGCTGTTTTTTGACAATTTGCTATTGCTTTATCTTAAAAATAAAAGTATATTTGCACCCGCATTTTCAGTTTTTTGAAATGTAAAATTTAATTAAAGCTAATAACAAACTTAATAGTATGTACGCAATTGTAGAGATAGCAGGGCAGCAGTTTAAAGTAGCAAAAGACCAAAAAGTATACGTTCATCGTTTAAAAGAAGCAGAAGGTTCGAAAGTGACTTTCAATAAAGTAATGCTTTTAGAAGATGGTAAAAATGTAACTATTGGCGCCCCAGCTATAGAAGGAGCCGAAGTAAAGGCCAAAATTTTAGGTCATCTTAAAGGTGATAAAGTAATCGTTTTCAAAAAGAAAAGGAGAAAAGGTTACAAAAAGAAAAACGGACACCGTCAGTATTTAAGCGAAATTCAAATTGAGAGTATCGCTGCATCAGGTGCAAAGAAAGCTCCAGCAAAAAAAGCAGCTGCTCCTAAAAAGGAAGAAAAAGCAGTTAAAGCGCCAAAAGCTGAAGTAAAGGAAACAGCATCTACTGATGTAAGTTCTATGACTGTAGCTCAATTAAAAGCTTTAGCTAAAGAAAAAGGAATCTCTGGATATACTTCTTTAAAGAAAGCAGAATTAATAGAGGTATTAAGTAAATAAAAATTTCAATTTTAAAACCATAGCATCATGGCACATAAAAAAGGAGTAGGTAGTTCGAAGAATGGTAGAGAATCAGAATCGAAACGACTAGGAGTTAAAATTTTTGGAGGACAAGCGGCAATTGCTGGTAATATTATAGTTCGTCAAAGAGGGACTACTCACAATCCAGGCGAAAATGTATATATGGGTAAAGACCATACATTACATGCTAAAGTTGACGGAGTTGTTGCTTTCAGAAAGAAAAAAGATAATAGATCATACGTTTCTATTGTTCCTTTCGAGGCATAGTCAATAGCACTTTAAAATATTAAACGTCCAAACAAAGTTTGGACGTTTTTTTTATATGCTATTTTGTACATTTACACGTATGACATTTCTCTACAACTTCATAACACATCTTACCTATTTCTTTTTAAGAATCTATGCGGTTTTTAATAAAAAAATGAAATTATTTGTAAGTGGTAGAGAAGAATCTTTTCAGCACCTTTCTTCAATTAAAAAATCAGACCGAACAATTTGGTTCCATGTTGCCTCGTTAGGTGAATTTGAACAAGCAATTCCAATAATAGAATCTACGAAAGAGAATTGGCAAGATCATAAAATCATCGTTACTTTTTTTTCACCTTCTGGATATGAAATTAGAAAGAATTCTAAGTTAGCAGATGTTATTTGCTATTTGCCTTTTGATACAAAAGCTAACATGAGGAGTTTTGTAGAACTAGTTCATCCAGAAATTGCCATTATTGTTAAATATGAATTTTGGCCTAATTTACTCAGGCAGCTAAAAAAACAATCTATACCAACAATATTGGTTTCAGGTATTTTTAGAAAAAATCAGATTTTTTTTAAGTCTACAGCGAAATGGATGCGTAAGTCTTTGACTGCATTTGATCATTTTTTTGTACAAGATATGCCATCAAAAAAATTATTGGAATCCATAGACTTTAATGCTATTTCCATAACAGGAGATACACGTTTTGATCGTGTTTCAAAAATTTTAGAACAAGACAATACTTTGCCATTTATTTCTGAGTTTACAAATAATGAGTACACTATTGTTGCCGGAAGTACCTGGAGAGAAGATGAAGAACTTTTGGTAAACTACATTAATAATTCTAGAGGAGAAAAATTTATAATAGCCCCTCATACTGTAGACACAACATCTATTCAAAAATTAAAAGGATCTCTCAAAAAAAATACAATTTTATATTCTGAAAAAAACGGGAAAAACCTTTCAGAGTACACTGTGTTTATAATTGATACCATAGGGCTCTTGACTAAAATATATTCTTATGCAGACATCGCTTACGTTGGTGGTGGTTTTAAAACAGGGTTACACAATATTTTAGAGCCTGCCACATTTGGTATTCCTATCGTTATTGGTCCTGAATATAACAAGTTTAGGGAAGCATTAGATTTAGTAGAGTTACATGGTTGTATTTCTATTAGTAATCTGTCAACATTTTCGAGTACTTTTATAAGGTTAAAAAATGATATTAATTATAGAAATGAAACAGGTAAAATAAATGATATTTATATCAGAAAAAATAATGGAGCTACAGCTCAAATCATGCAGTATGTTAACACACAATTAAGTTTATAAATATGGAAATTATTTTTCAACCTTGGCCATGGTACGTTGGTGGGCCTCTTATAGCATTGACACTTTTTTTATATTTTTATTTTGGTAAAAATTTTGGAGCATCAACCAATTTTGAAACATTATGTACTATGGCAGGTGCGGGTAAAGTATCTGATTATTTTAAAAAAGATTGGAAAGATAGAGACTTTGCACTACTTTTTGTAGTAGGTTTAATTATTGGAGGTTTTATTTCTTCTAACTATTTAATACTCGACCAAACAATAGATTTAAATCCAAAAACTTTTCAAGAGTTAACTGATCTAGGATTTTCAAATGTAGGGAATACTTACTTCCCTAATGAAATTTTTGGTAATGAGGTAGCTATGTCTTTAAAAGGATTTTTAATTTTAATCTTATCTGGAGCCTGTATAGGTTTTGGGACCCGTTACGCTGGAGGTTGTACCTCGGGTCATGCTATTACGGGATTAAGTAATTTTCAACTACCATCATTATTAGCAGTAATAGGTTTTTTTATTGGAGGTATTATTGCAGTTTGGTTTTTAATCCCTTTAATTTTTTAGATGATGAAGAATATAAAATTTTTAGTGTTAGGAATCTTTTTTGCAATTGTTTTAAGTAAAGTACAAGCTATTTCCTGGTTTCGATTTTATGAAATGTTCAAATTTCAATCCTTTCATATGTTTGGAATTATAGGGGGTGCAGTTATTGTTTCTGCAATGATTATGCAATTGTTTAAAAGAGGTGTAATTAAGGATATTAATGGTAATAAAATAATTCCAAGGCCAAAAAAGAAAGGCGTTATTAGAACATTAGTAGGAGGAACTTTTTTCGGTTTAGGCTGGGGTGTTTCTGGCGCCTGTGCTGCCCCGGTATTTGTTATATTAGGATTCAAATGGTTGCCTGCTTTAATTATTCTTTTAGGAGCTTTAATAGGAGCATTTATATATGGCTTGCTGAGTAAAAAATTACCTAGTTAAATCAAAAAATCTTTGAATATGCAAAAGCAATTGATTGACAATTTTGGAAGACAAATGGATTATATTCGTTTGGCAGTTACAGATCGATGTAATTTACGTTGTCAATATTGTATGCCTGCTCATGGGATAGAAATAGCACCTCGCTCGGATTTATTAACCTTTAAAGAAATGTATCGAATTATTCGTGTACTTACAGAATTAGGGGTTACAAAAATAAGATTAACTGGAGGAGAACCTTTCGTAAGAAAAGATTTTGTTGGTTTTTTAGAAATGTTATCATTTAATGATTTGCTAGAGGCGATAAACATTACAACGAACGGGGCTATGATTGCCAAACATATTCCTGCTCTAGAAAAGATGGATAAAATTAAACATATCAACTTAAGTATTGATAGTTTACAAAAGGAAAAATTTCATCAAATTACACGAAGAGATGTTTTTCCAGAAGTGTATAAAACTTTTGAGGCATTAGAAAAAAGTACACTAAATTTAAAATTAAATGTTGTTGTTCAGCCAGGATTTAATACAGACGAAATTGTTGATTTTGTAGCCTTAACAAAAAATAATAACGTGGCCGTTCGTTTTATAGAAGAAATGCCTTTTAATGGGAAAGGTCAGAGAGCAATGAAAGAAAATTGGAATTATACTCGAATTTTAGAAGAGATAAAAACCAAATTTGATGCGAAGCCTATTGTTTCCGAAAAATCTTCAACCTCAAAGAATTTTAGAGTATACGGGCACAAAGGAACCGTAGGAATCATTCCTGCTTTTACAAGAACCATATGCAATGATTGTAATAGGATTAGAATCACACCCATAGGAACTTTCAAAAACTGTTTGTTTGATGATGGGGTTTTTAACATCAGAGATTTCTTAAGAAATGGAGCCAGTAATAATGATTTAAAGGAACTATTCTTAAAATTAGTAAAGGAAAAACCAGCAAATGGTTTTATAGCTGAAATGAATCGTAAAAAAGGGAATGTTTCTGAGAGTATGAGTACAATAGGGGGTTAAATGTATTCATTTACCCTAGCAACAGTATTTAAAGTTATTCAAAAAATAAGCATAAGAAGTAAATGATATCAGTACAAGAAGCCTTACAAATTGTTTTAAAAAATACTCTAGATTTTGGGTCTGAAAAAATTCCTTTTATGAAATCTGTAGGGCGTATTTTAAAAGAAGATATCCATGCAGATAGAGATTTTCCGCCATTTAATAGAGTTTCAATGGATGGTGTTGCATTAGATTATACTTCTTTTCAAAACGGAGAAAGAGCTTTTTTTATAGAAGGAATTCAGCCAGCAGGAAGCCCTCAAATTTCATTAAGTGATCACAAGAATTGCGTTGAGGTAATGACAGGAGCTGTATTGCCAGGCAATACAAACGTAGTTATTAGATATGAAGATGTGCTAATTGAAAATGGAATAGCAAAAATTCAATTAGAGGAAGTTGCACATTTTCAAAACATTCATGCAAAAGGAAAAGATAGAAAAGAAGGAGATATTATAATTCATAAAAATAAGCTTATTTCTGCCTCAGAAATTGGTGTTTTGGCAACAGTTGGTAATTCAAAAGTAAAGGTTGCTAAACAGCCAAAGGTTATGATTATTTCTACGGGTGATGAATTAGTTGGCGTAAACGAGGCTCCATTAGATCATCAAATTAGAATGAGTAATGTATATACGCTAGTTTCATTATTAGACCGTTTACATATTTCATCAGAAACAGATCATATCTCAGATGATAAACCTATTTTAAAACAAAAAATTAAAGAGTATTTAAAAGATTTTGACGTCTTGTTATTCAGTGGAGCTGTAAGTAAAGGTAAATTTGACTTTCTGCCTGAAGTTTTTCAAGAATTAGGAGTAGACAAATTATTTCATAAGGTATCACAAAGACCAGGAAAACCATTTTGGTTTGGTCAAAAAAAAGGATGTAAATTATTTGCTTTCCCGGGGAATCCAATATCAACTTTCGCAAATTGTTTAGCTTATTTTTACCCCTGGTACTATAAGTCTACAGGGATAAAAACCAATGATGAAACCGCAATTCTAACAGAAAATATTTCATTTAAACCAAATTTAACGTACTTTTTACAAGTAAAATTATCTCACAAATATGGGCACTTGTTAGCAACACCTATAAAAGGGAATGGGTCTGGTGATTTAGCTAGTTTAGTAAATTCTGACGCTTTTATTCAATTGCCAAAAGATCAAAAAGAGTATAAAAAAGGAGAAAATTACCCAATAATAAGATATAGATAATGAGCAGTTTTAGTCATCTAAATGAAAATAATAACCCAAAAATGGTAAATGTTTCTGATAAGAAAATTACCAAAAGAAGAGCCATTGCAAAAGCAACCATGTTTCTGGGAGAAGAAATAATTACTCATTTTAAGAATGATGAATTAATTACCAAAAAAGGGCCTGTTTTTCAAACCGCTATCATAGCAGGGATTCAAGGGGTAAAAAAGACATCAGAAATTATTCCTATGTGTCATCCGTTATTAATAAATGGAGTTGATATAAATATTCATGTCATAAATTCAGAACATATAGAAGTATTGTGTGAGGTAATTATTGAAGGGAAAACAGGTGTTGAAATGGAGGCTTTAACAGGGGTAAACATAGCTTGTTTAACTATTTATGACATGTGTAAAAGTATAAGTCAAGACATCATTATCAAAGAAGTAAAGTTGGTAGAGAAAACAGGAGGAAAATCGGATATAAAAAATGGTTAAACATCAAAAACATACAAACCTAACAAGAAAGAAAAATGGAAATTTTGCAGCTAGTGAAATATCAATTTTAGGAGCAAAATGCAGTATTATTTCAGATTTGGTTGATCAATTTTCTAAAAGTTTATCAAATTATAATTTAGCCTATTTTGATGCGTCACATGCAAAAAATGTAGAGAAAAATGTTTTGACAGATTTTACTTTTCATCATGATGGTAATCTAAGTATTACAACATCTAGTCCTGTAAACGAATATGTACAAAGAATTCAGTTTACTCAGTTTGATTTTGTCTTTATCAATGGTAATCATTACCCTGGAGAAAAACAAATTGTATTGCTTGACCCCGAAAAAGAAGCTTCCATAAATAAGCGAATTGATCAAATTTCTGAGATTCAGTTTTTTGTAAGATTAACAAATGATATTGAACCATTTCAATCTTTACAAGAAAAGTTTTCAAATTGGAGAGAAATCCCTTGTTATCATATTAATGATATTAAAATAATTACCAAACATATTAGTAAACTTATTTCAGAAACCGTTCCAAAGAGTAAAGGATTGGTTCTTACGGGAGGGAAAAGTATTCGAATGGGGACAGATAAATCGGAATTGAATTATCATGGTAAACCTCAAAAAGAATTTATTAAGAAATTACTAGAACAAGAAGGGCTTAAAACGTATTATTCTGTTCAAACAAACAACAATAAAGAAGAAGAAATACATGATGTATTTTTGAATTTAGGACCGTTTGGAGGAATCTGTTCTGCCTTTCAAAAAGATCCCAACTCCGCTTGGATGGTGTTAGCAACCGACTTGCCATTTGTGGATGAAAACTTAGTGAAGTTATTATTAGAAAAAAGAAACCCGGCTAAAGTAGCCACCGCTATTAAAGGAAAAGGAAAACAATTCCCAGAACCATTAATTACTATTTACGAACCAAAATCATATCCGGTTTTATTACAATATTTAGCACAAGGATACTCTTGCCCGCGAAAAATGTTGATTAATTCTGAGGTAGAAATTATAGAAGTAGATGATAGTTTAATACGAAATATAAATACACCAGAGGAATACACTGAGGCTAAAAAAGAATTAAATTAAAATTAAAGGATGTCTCAAATTTCTAAATCAGATTTATTCAAACGTCAGATTACTTTATCAGAAATTGGTGAAGCAGGTCAGCAAAAATTGCAAGAAGCTAAAATCTTGGTTGTTGGATGCGGAGGTTTAGGAAGCCCAATTGCTGTCTATTTAGGGGCTAGCGGAATTGGAAAACTTCATTTGATAGATTTTGACACCGTAGACATTAGCAATTTACATCGGCAAGTTTTTTATTCTTTAAAAGATATTGGGAAATTAAAATCGGAATGTTTGTCAAATTTTATTCAGCAAAGGTCTCCTTTTACAGAAGTTAGTTTTTCTAGGGAAGCTATTACCAAAGAAAATGCAATTGAATTAATTTCTGAATATGACGTTATTGTAGACGGAACTGACAGTTTACCAACTAAGTATTTATTAAATGATGCTTGTGTTATTCTTGAGAAACCACTAGTATATGGTTCTTTGTATAAGTTTGATGGCTATGTAAGTATCTTTAATTTGAAACAAGAGGATGGTAGTTTTTCAGCCAATTTACGCGATGCATTTCCAGACATGAATACAACTACTGCTAACTGTGAAGAAGCAGGAACATTAAATGCAATAGTAGGCATGATTGCAACCGCTCAAGTGAATGAAGTTTTAAAAATTATTACAGGAATTGGAAAGCCGTTAACCAATGAGCTGTTAATTTATAATGTACTTCAAAACACGCAATTAAAGATGAAATTGTCCTCCAATATATTAAAAGATGAAATTGTATCATTATTTAATACTCAAAATTATTTTGATGCCGCTTGTGGAACTCAAAATCCAGACTGGCAAATTTCTCCAAAAGAGTTAAAAAATAAAATTGGAGATCCAAATCTTGAATTAATTGCTGTTTTACCCAATTTGAAATTACCTTTTAAAGTTCACCAAACCTTACCAATTCAAGAATTTGATGCAAGTACTTTAAATGTTGATAAAGAGAAAACATATGTTATGGTTTGTCAAAAAGGGTTTAATAGTTACAAAGCTACAGAACAACTTAAAGAAAAATATCCAAGCTTACAGGTGTTTAATTTAACCGGAGGAATACGTAATTATTGATGTATAATACAATCTATTTTCTACAATAAAACTAATTTTTTAAAATATGATCACTGTATTTTATGTAAGAAAATGGTATAAAATTAAGGGTGTGCATTTACCCAAACTTCACCATCAGAAAAATATTCTTTTTTCCAAATAGGAACTGTTTCTTTTAAAGTATCAATTGCAAATTCACAGGCTTCAAAAGCTGCTTTTCTGTGAGGAGCCCCCACGGTTATAATTACTGGGATATCCCCAATTTGTAACATTCCCTCAGCATGATGAATGGCCATTTTTTTAATTTCAAATTTTTTAATAGCAATCTCAGCAATATGTTGCATTTCTTTAATTGCCATGGGTTTATAAGTAGAAAAATCCAGCTGAGTTACATCTTTGCTCTTGGTACTATCTCTAACAGTTCCAACAAAAGCTACAATTCCACCACAAGAATCATCTGTTACAAATTCGTAACATTCCTCTAAACTTAATTTTTCTGAAGTAATTTTAATAGAAGTATTGCTCATAGTTCTACAAAAATAGGAAATCTAACACGTATCTTTGTAAGAATAATTTTTGACATCAATTATCATGAAAACCTTTTTCAGAGTTGTTAGTTTTTTAGAAGGAACTTCTTATTTATTATTACTCTTTGTAGCCGTTCCTGTTAAGTATTGGATGAATGATCCACAGTATGTTAAGCTACTAGGTATGCCTCATGGTTTATTATTTGTGAGCTATATTGTACTCGCCTTTTTATTAAAATCTGAGCTGAATTGGAGTATAAAGAAACTTGGAGTTGTATTGATAGCGTCAATCCTTCCCTTCGGAACGTTCTACGTAGACAAGAAATATTTAAGGGATTAACCCCCGCTTACTGGAGGAATAATAGCAACTATGTCATTTTCTTTTAACACAGTTTCGTTAGATGCATAGCTTTCATTAATAGCGATTGCATAGGAATTAATTTCTTTTAATTGCGGATATTTTTTTTGAAATAGCACCTTAAATTCTAAAACAGTTGCACTAGGTGTAACTGAAAAAAAAATACTTTTTTCACCAATTAAATCTGTTGCTATTCCAAAAAGAAGAACTTTTAAATTCATGATGTCAAAGATAATAGATATTTCTATTAGAAGGTTAGCCCAAATAAGAAACCATCTACTTTTACTCCATTGAAATTAGATTTTATATAATCTACACGTAAAACACGCCATTTCCCAAATCCTATATTATCTATTCCAATTGAATATTCAGAATAGGGCTTTTTATCCCACATAAACAATCCTTTGATTCCGGTAACTAAATGAAAGTTTAATTTATTTATCAAAGGAATTTTTCTTAATAAATACCCATTAAAACTGTGTTCTAAATGCGCTTCTGTGTATCTATTGTTAGTGTAAAATCGATAATACTCTAATAACCCAAAATTATTTCTACGATTGCTATCTGTAACGATAAACATCTGGTTCCCTTTTACCTGTAAATTATCCATAAAAGCAATATTTTTATTTTTCAAAAACGCACCCCCCCTAATATTGTAGAAAAATTGACCATAATTGCCAGCTTTGATATCTTGGGTTAAGCTCGCAGTAATTAAATCTGCATTAAACTCAGGATTTGAAGAACCAAAAGTTTTTCTATAATTTACGGTTAATGAAGGGAATTTACTTTCACTAACATTAAACTTTCTATCTGGGTATGTCAAAAATTTTTGATCAAAAACAAAAGTTGATCCAATGTTAAGTGTTGCGATTTTATGTTCAGTAAAGACAGAACTTGTAAAATTATCAGGTTCTAATGGATTATTAGATGTGTAAGAATCATTTATACTTTGCCTTACAAAAGAATAATTTGTTGTATTAAACAACGGTTTTCTATTTGCATATTCTAAAGACGATGAAAAATAAACACCGTTACGAATTTCTTCTGAATATCCTATTCGCACAAATTCTTTCTCATAAATCTTTATATAATTTAGTCTTCTAGTAAGAGAACGAATTAAGTTATCCAATTTCTTAATAGGATTTCTTCCATTGAATTGTGCAGTACTAATACCACCTGAAAGATAAAATCTTGGTTTAGAAATATTATTCCATTTTCGACTAAAATAAAATGTAGGTCTCACTTTCTTTTCTGATAAACCATAGGATACACCCAAACCTACAGACCACCATTTTCCCTTATCATTTTGACGTTTAAAATAGTTTACACCTAATGATGAATGAAACCCCTGAACTGTATTAAAACTAAAGTCTTCTATCAAACCATCAAAAGAAAGAGCCCATTTTTGATATGAATTTCTATATGTATAACCGGTAACAGGCGAGAGTAATTTAAACTTATTTCGTTTTACATCAACAGAATCTAAATATCTTTTAGATTTTCTTGTAATTTTAATACTGTCTTTTAAAGCATAGTCTTTTGTTTCTTCAGATGTTAAAGGAACAGGCCTTAGTTGAGTCCAAAAATCAAAACCTTTTTCTGTGGCTCCTTCTTCAAAAGATAAAATTTCTTTTGTAAATGTACTTTTAGTGTAAGTTGGTTTAAAATTATAGTTAGAATATCCTGCAGAGAATCGCCCATTTACATTGAACCCAAAAAGCCCAAACTTAAAGTCAATTGTTTGAGAAATTTTTATCCAAGCATCATTAATCTCAGAATAATTATAATTTTGTTTAAATCTTAATTCATCAATAATTGGAACCCCAACTTGTTTTCCGTTGGCAATAAGATCAATCCCATAAATCGCCCATTCGTCTTCAACAATATAAATAAAACCTTTAAAAACTCGATCTCCAGTTTGTTTAGGAATAACTTTAACTTTGGATATTAACTTTTCATTTTTATCATAAAATGAACCCTCAAGTTTATAGGTGTAATAATTAAATGCTCTATCTGCAATTGGAGACACTAAGTTATTTTCCGCCACAAAAACAAGATTACTATAAAAATCAAAATTTGCCTCTTCAGCTCTATTAAAACTAATCCCATTATCTGAACCACTGACTTTTGAAGCAAAAATCTTTTCTTTAAATTTTTCTGGGTTTTTTTGAAAAGTTATTTCTGAAACCGTTTCAGATAAGTAAATGATTCCAGTTCTTGTAGAGTCCAGTCCTCCCCCCAAATCACCTAAACTTCGCCCAAGTATTTTCTCAGGAGCATTCTTTACTTTAAATAGTCCACGAGAATAAAAATTAGAGGTGTATTCTTTAAACTTATCTGTATTATTATTCTTATTATCAATTGCTTTTCTAATGATTTTATTTGCAGGGTTTTCTCCGGTACTTATAGAAATTTCATCCAAAACTACTTTTTCATCATCCATAACAACATTTAATTGAAAAGGGAATTCTGAAATTGAAACAATTTTTTTAATTGTTTTATATCCTAAAAACTGAAAAATGACTGTGTAATCTCCAGGGGTTTTTATATTTAGTTCATAATTACCTGCATCATTAGAAGTGGTTCCCGTAATAGTTTTATCTAGATAAATACTTACAAAAGAGATTGGATTTTTATCAGGATCTGTAATTTTTCCTCTTATCTGACTATAAGCAGAGGAGCAAACTATCAAAAGAATTAGCAAAGTAATTTTTTTCATAAAAATAGTTGTCGGTTTTAAAAAATCTAATATATATGATGCCAAAGTATAAGAGTGTATAAATTTTGTTAAGCAATTTACAATAAAGTCTTAAATTTCATTGAAATTCTTTATCTCATAAAGTCTATATTTGTAGGGTATCAAATAAACAATGATTAGATGAGTGATTCTAGAAAAAGGCATGAGGCTTTGCTTTACCACGCTAAGCCTAAACCAGGAAAAATAGAGGTAATCCCTACCAAAAAATATGCTACACAACATGATTTGGCTTTAGCATATTCTCCAGGAGTTGCCGAACCATGTCTAGAAATTTCAAAAGACCAAAAAAATGTTTACAAATATACAGCTAAAGGGAATTTAGTTGCAGTAATAACTAATGGAACAGCTGTTTTAGGGTTAGGTGATATAGGGCCTTTGGCTTCTAAGCCGGTTATGGAGGGTAAAGGTTTGTTGTTCAAAATATTCGCAGATATTGATGTTTTTGATATTGAAATTGATGCCACAGATGTAGATAAATTTGTTGAAACAGTAAAGGCTATAGCACCAACTTTTGGCGGAATTAACTTAGAGGATATCAAAGCTCCTGAAGCCTTTGAAATTGAAAAAAGACTTATAGAGGAATTAGATATTCCTGTAATGCATGATGATCAGCACGGTACTGCCATTATTTCTGCAGCGGCATTAAAAAATGCTTTAGAAATCATTGAAAAAGATATCGCAGAAGTAAAGATAGTTGTTAATGGTGCAGGAGCTGCCGCAATATCTTGTACTCGTTTGTACCTTAGGTTAGGTGCAAAGAATGAGAACATTGTCATGTGTGATAGCAAGGGTGTTATCAGACGGGATAGAGATAATTTAACTTCTCAAAAGCAAGAGTTTGCTACGACTGAAGACATTAATACTCTTGAAGAAGCCATGCAAAATGCAGATGTATTTATCGGTTTGTCAAAGGGAGATATAGTGACTCCTGAGATGTTATTATCCATGTCAAAAGACCCAATAGTATTTGCAATGGCAAATCCAATTCCAGAGATTTCTTATGATTTAGCTTGCGCTACAAGAGATGACATTATTATGGCTACGGGGAGGTCAGATCATCCTAATCAAGTAAATAACGTATTAGGCTTTCCATTTATTTTTAGAGGCGCCTTAGATGTAAGAGCTACAAAAATTAATGAGGAAATGAAAATGGCTGCTGTAAACGCTTTAGCAGATCTAGCCAAGCAGTCAGTTCCAGAACAAGTAAACATTGTTTATGATGAAGTGAGTTTGTCTTTTGGAAAAGAATACATTATACCAAAACCATTTGATCCAAGATTAATCTATGAAATTCCTCCAGCAATTGCAAAAGCAGCAATTGAATCAGGTGTAGCATTAGAACCTATTGATGATTGGGATAAATATCGAGACCAATTAATGGACAGGTCTGGTATTGGAAGTAAAGAAATTAGATTGTTACATAATAGAGCTAAAAGAAGCCCTAAGAGTATTGTTTTTGCAGAAGCTGATCATTTAGATGTTTTAAAAGCTGCACAAAGAGTTCTCGAGGAAAAGATTGGGAAACCAATTTTATTAGGGAGAAAAGATGTTATTTTAGCTTTAAAAGAGGAGCTTGGTTTTACAGCAGAAGTTCCAATCTATGACCCTAAAACAGACGAAGAATTAGAGCGTAGAAATTATTTTGCTACTAAATATTGGGAAACAAGACAGCGTAAAGGAATTAGCCTTCATCAAGCAAAAAAGTTAATGCGAGAGCGAAATTACTTTGCTGCCATGATGGTTAATGAAGGTCAAGCAGATTCTTTAATTACGGGTTATTCTAGACCCTATCCTACCGTAGTTAAACCAATGATTGAGTTGATAGGTAAAGACAAAGGAGTGTCTAGAATTGCTGCAACTAATTTAATGTTAACAAAGCAAGGGCCCATGTTTTTGGCCGATACAACTATTAATATTAATCCATCAGCCAAAGAATTAGCTAAGATTTCTCAAATGACTTATAAAATTGCTAAAATGTTTGGAATGAAACCAAATATTGCAATGTTATCATTCTCTAACTTTGGGTCTTCAAAATCTGAAAGTTCAAGAAAAATTCAAGACGCAGTTTCTTATATTCACAGATACTTTCCGAATGTTAATATTGATGGAGAATTACAGGCTGATTTTGCCTTAAATCCAGAGATGCTAGCAAAAGAATTTCCTTTTTCTAAATTAAATGGTAAGAAGGTAAATGTGCTTATTTTTCCAAATTTAGAATCAGCGAATATTACCTATAAATTATTAAAACAAATTGATGGTTCTGAGTCTGTTGGCCCCATCATTCTTGGATTTAAAAAGCCCGCACACATTATACAATTGGGAGCAAGTGTTGATGAAATGGTTAATATGGCTGCTGTTGCTGTAGTAGATGCACAACAAAAACAACGAAAGAAATAAATAATTGATTACTTTAGAAGAAGGATTGAAAATATGATAACACAAATTAGAGGTCGCCTTGTAGAAAAAAACCCAACTTATGTAGTTGTTGATTGTGCCGGAGTTGGTTATTTATTGCATGTCTCACTTCAAACTTTTTCGTCATTACCAACCGATGAGAATATTCGATTATTTACTCATCTTTCAATACGAGAGGATGCTCATACACTCTATGGCTTTATTACAAAAACTGAAAGAGAAGTGTTTAAACTATTAATTTCTGTATCTGGAGTTGGTCCAAGTATTGCTAGAACAATGTTGTCCTCTATGAATTCAGAAGAAGTTCAAAATGCAATCGCCTCAGAAAATGTAGCGTTAATTCAATCTGTTAAGGGTATTGGTGCTAAGACAGCACAGCGAGTTATTGTAGATTTAAAAGACAAAATTCTAAAAACTTTTGATATTGATGAAGTTTCCTTAAGCTCAAACAATACTAACAAAGAAGAAGCGTTATCTGCATTAGAAGTCTTAGGTTTTAATAGAAGGCAGTCTGAAAAAGTAATTACTGCAATTCTAAAAGACACACCAAACGAAACAGTAGAGCTGTTAATTAAAAAAGCACTTAAGAATTTATAGTCAATTGAATCAGTTTCAAAAATACATTGTTTGTTTTTTGTTTTTCGCTGCCTTTGCGAATGCATCACTGGCTCAAATAACTTCAAATAGTAGAGATTCTATTCCACTTGTTTATGACTTTAATCATCTTCAAACGGGGAATATGAGATTGGGCTATCCTTCCAAAATTGAAGTGATTTTTGATAAAGTTTTAAACAAATATATTTTTGTAGAAAAGGTGGGAGATTATTTTATCAAAACTCCAATTTATATGACACCTGAGGAGTATGAAAAATATCGATTACGGAGAGACATGTTGGAGTACTTTAAGAGTAAAGTAGCTGCACAAAAAAGTAAAAAAACATCTGACAAGAAAGATTTATTGCCCTCCTATTATGTAAATTCTAAACTTTTTAAGACAATATTTGGGGGGAATGAAATAAAAATCACACCGACAGGTAATATTAATTTAAAATTTGGGATCATATATCAAAATACAGAAAACCCTCAGTTGTCTGAACAAAATAGAAGCAGTTTCACTATTGATTTTGATCAACAGATAAATGCAGGTATTCAAGCTCAAGTTGGAGAGCGTTTAAAGTTAACAGCAAATTACGATACGCAATCTACGTTTGATTTTCAAAATTTAATAAAAGTAGAGTTTATGCCCCCTTCACTTCCTGGCGTTAAATACAGTGAAGATGGTATTATACAAGGAATTGAAGCGGGTAATATTTCTATGCCAATTAAAAACTCATTAATTAATGGAGCTCAAAGTTTATTTGGATTAAAAACTAAACTTCAGTTCGGTAAAACAAATATTACTGCAGTTTTTTCACAACAAAATTCAGAAAGCACAACAGTTACTGCAGAAGGAGGTTCTTCTATTCAAGAATTTGAATTAAGAGCAACGGACTACGATAATGATAGGCACTTTTTTTTATCACAATATTTTAGAGAAAACTATGCTAAATCATTAAGAAATTATCCTCTTATTAGCAGCCCTGTTAATATCACTAGAATTGAAATTTGGATTACCAACAGAAATGCCTCTGTAGAGGATTTTAGAAGTATTGTTGCCTTAGCTGATATTGGCGAACCAGCAGCTGAAAATTATGTTAGCTTAAGTGGTTTGGTAACACCTTCATTGAATGCTCCTTCCGTAAATGGTATTGCATTGCCAACAAATGCGTCTAATAACATTTCCAATACTTTAAGTAGTCCTTTAATAAGAGATATAGCAACTGTAGATAATTATCTTTCGGGAACCTATGGTATGAGTCAGGGTTCTGACTATAGTTTGTTGCAAAATGCAAGAAAGTTACAGCCCAATGAATATACATTAAATTCTCAGTTGGGTTTTATTTCATTGAATAGAAGATTAAATGATGGTGAGGTTTTAGCAGTGTCTTATGAATATACTGTAGTAGGTGCATCAAATGGGGAAACCTCTTTTAAAGTGGGAGAGTTTTCAAATGATGGTATTTCATCTCCAGATAATCTAGCAGTAAAGTTATTAAGAAGTGAAATTCTTACTACAAAAAGAACTGTTGCTGGTGAGGAGGAGGCATTTCCAACATGGAATTTAATGATGAAAAATATATATGCCTTGGGTGCATCTCCTTTAACTTCAGATGGTTTTCGCTTTGAAATTCAATATAGAGACGATCAAACAGGGATCCCTTCTAACACACTCCAAAACGCTCAAAGTACGGATATCGCCAACAAACCATTGTTACAAGTTTTTAATCTAGATAGACTAGACCAAACTCAATATCAAACTCCAGATGGATATTTTGATTATGTAGAGGGGATTACTATAAATTCTCAAAATGGATATGTTATTTTCCCTCAAGCAGAGCCCTTTGGTAATGCACTTGAACTATCTTTAGACGCTTCTTCAGATGTTGATCTATATGTATTTGATGAGTTATATCTTGACACAAAAATCAATGTTAAAAATAACAATCAGAATAAAGATAAATTTTTATTAAAAGGGTATTTCAAATCTGAGGATAGTGGAGGAATTCCGTTAAACGCCTATAATGTTCCCCGTGGTTCTGTAACCGTAACCGCAGGAGGGAGACAGTTGGTTGAGGGTGTTGATTATGTTGTAGATTATTTGGCAGGGAGAGTACAAATATTAGATCCAGGATTGCAATCCTCAGGAATTCCAATAAATGTTTCAACTGAAAATAATGCTGTTTTCAATCAACAAAGAAAAACGTTTATGGGAGTTGATGTTGAACACAATTTCAACGAAAATTTCATATTAGGTGCAACTATTTTAAATGTAAATGAAAGGCCATTAACACCAAAAGTAAATTTTGGGGGTGAGCCAATCAATAACACTATGCTAGGGATGAATATCGATTTTTCATCGGAAATGCCTTTGTTCACCAAACTAGCAAACAAGTTGCCTTTTGTAGATACCGATGTCCCTTCTAATTTATCTTTAAGAGCGGATATGGCCTATCTTATTCCGGGGTCACCAAAAGGGATTGATGTTGCTGGTTCTGCAACTGCTTATATAGATGATTTTGAGGCTTCTCAAATTCCAATTAGTTTACTAACTCCTTTACAGTGGTATACAGCAAGTACCCCAGATACTCCTACTTTTCCTGATTTTAACGGGAACTTAAGTAACGATGAAAGATATAATTACAAAAGAGCCAGATTGGCTTGGTATACTATAGATCCTATTTTTTATGGCGCTGGAGATACTCCAGAAAACATTGACGCCGATGCCCTTTCTAGAGCAGAAACAAGGCAAGTTAATTTTGATGAGTTATTTCCCAATCAAGAATTAGATGTCACGCAACAATCCTTAATAAGAACTTTAGATTTAGCCTATTTTCCAAGTGAACGTGGACCTTATAATTTTGAGGGGCCAACAGATATTTCAAATCCAGCAACTCTTGAAAACCCTCAAGATCGATGGGCAGGAATTATGCGCCCTTTAACAACCAATAATTTTGAGCAAGCAAATGTTGAGTACATTCAGTTTTGGGTGATGGATCCCTACACTAATTATTCTATAACAAATGAAGAAGGTTTGCCCTCAGATATCAATCCAGAAGACCTTCAGAATCAGGTGGGTGATCTGTATATCAACCTAGGAAATATATCTGAAGATATTTTAAAAGATAATCTTAAAATGTATGAAAATGGATTGCCAGGAGATGACTTGTCTTCCAATGTAACTCCTACTACTTGGGGTAATGTTCCTACAAATCCATCAATTATTTATGCTTTTGACGAAGATGACACTTCTAGGAATAGGCAAGATATAGGATTAGATGGCTTAACAGATGAGGAGGAGAGAGATAAGTTCCCAGCATTAGCAGGTTTAGCTGACCCTGCATCAGATAATTACAGATACTACAGAGGGGGAGATTATGATGATGCTGATGCTTCAATTATTTCTAGATATAAATTATTTAATAACACTCAAGGAAACTCACCAACATTAAATCAATCTCCAGAGTCTTATCCTACTTCATCAACAACATATCCAGATGTTGAAGATATTAATAAAGATCAAACCATGAATACGGTTGAAAGCTTTTTTGAGTATAGAGTATCTTTAAATAGTACTGACTTGATTGTTGGACAAAACTACATTGTAGATCAAAAAGATACACAGGTTACCCTTAAAAATGGAGAGTCTCAAACTGCTAAATGGTATCAATTTAGAATTCCAATAAGAAGTGGAACTCCTGTCAATAATATTTCAGATTTTAACAGCATTCGCTTTGTTAGAATGTTTATGACTAATTTTAAAATGCCTGTAATTCTCCGTTTTGGAGAATTAGATTTAGTTAGGGGAGACTGGAGACGCTATACTAGAACTTTAGATCCCGCTATTTTACCAGATCTTCCATTAGAACAAGAGGATTTAAATAATTTTGAGGTAGGTGTTGTTAATATTGAGCAAAACGAAGGGCGATACGTACTCCCTCCAGGAATTGTAAGAGAGCGGTTGCAAGGAAGTACTACGGTTCAACAACAAAATGAGCAGTCGGTTACCTTAAAAGTTACTAACCTTCCACAAGATAAAGTAAGGGCAATTTATAAAAATATTAGTGTTGATTTGAGAAGGTATAAAGAATTAAAAATGTTTTTACATGCCGAAGCTGTTATTGAAAACACTCTTGAAGATGATGATTTAACAGCAATTATTAGATTAGGAACAGACTTAAATGATAATTTTTATCAATTAGAAATACCTTTAAAAATTACTCAAAATGGAAGTTTAGCTCCCTTAGATGTATGGCCTGAAGCAAATAATTTAGATGCTATGCTAGAAAAATTAGGAGAAATTAAGCTAGCAAGAGATGTAGTAAATGCTCCAATCAATGAGTTGTTTACTGCTTCAAATAACAATTCAGAAGAATTAGTTCTTAGGGTAAAAGGAAACCCCACACTATCTCAGATAAGAACAATTATGCTGGGTGTTAGAAATAATAGTCCATTAGACAAAAGTGCTGAAATTTGGTTTAACGAACTTCGGTCGGCAGGTTTTGATAATGACGGTGGGTGGGCAGCTGTTGTAAGTGCAGACGCCAATTTTGCAGATGTAGCATCGCTTTCCATGACTGGAAGAATGCAGACTGTAGGGTTTGGAAATGTTGAGGATAGGGTGAGTCAGCGATCATTAGACGAAACTAAAGAATATGATATTTCTACGAGTATTAATTTAGGTAAGATGATGCCAAAAAAGTGGGGTATAGAATTACCTATGAATTACAGTGTTGGAGAACAATTTATAGATCCAAAATTTGATCCCCAATACCAAGATATTGAGCTTTCAGCTGTTGAAGATGCAAACCTTCCATCCAATTTACCAAGAGGGAAAGATGTATCAAGAAATTACACAAAGCGATCTAGTATTAGTTTTATTAACGTAAGAAAAAATAGAAATTCAGAATCAACTAAGAAACCAAAGTTTTATGACGTAGAAAACCTGTCTGTTTCTTATTCATTTAATGAAGAATCTCATAGAGATTACAATATAGAAGGAGCATTGAATCAAAAAGTTATGGCAGCTGTATCCTATAATTTTGCATTTCAACCCAAGTTTTTCGAGCCTTTTAAGAAAAAAGAATTATTTAGAAGTAAGTATTTGCAATTGATAAGAGATATCAATTTTAATCCTATCCCTACAAGTCTTGCTGTTAATTCAAGAATTAATAGAACTTTTAATGAACAACGCTCAAGAAATCTTGTTGAAGGGTTGAGTCCTCAGCCAATTTTGAAACAAAGAAGATTTTTATTCGATTGGGATTATGCATTGGCTTTTAATTTTACAAAATCATTGGCCATAAATTTTAATGCATCAAATAGTTTTATTTATGATGCTTTTGGAGGGGGAGATGATTTAGAAATTTTTAATAATTTCTTTAATACCGGAAGACCAACTCAATACAGTCAAAAATTAAATTCAACCTATAAATTACCTATTAATAAAATTCCATATTTAGGTTTTATTGGAGTAGATTATGCATATACTGCAGATTTTGATTGGAGAGCTACTTCTCAGGATATAACAATAATAGAGAAAGTTGGAAATTTAATTCAGAATGCCAATACTCACAATTTAACAGGCTCATTTAATTTTGCAAAGCTTTATAAAGATTCAAAATTTGAAAATTTATTTATAAAGAAAAAAGATAGAAAAAAAAGAGCTTCAGATTCCTCAGATAAACTCCAAGTTTCTAAACAAGTAGCTGTTAAAAAAAGAAAGAAACAGCCCTTAGGAAGAAAAGTGATCAAAGGGTTTTATGATGTAATTACATCAGTAAAAACAGGGAAATTAAGCTACACTGAGAATAATGGTCAATTATTGCCAGGTTATGAGCCACAAGTTGGGTTTTTAGGTAGAAATAATTTTAATGGAGGCTTAGCGCCATCTTTAGGCTTTGTGTTTGGAAGCCAGGTAGACATAAGAAATACAGCCCTAGAGAATGGATGGTTAGTGACACCCAGAGGAGATGGAGAGGACTATTATGATAAAACCTATACAAGAACTCATTTCAACAAATTAGATTATAACTTTTCTTTAAAACCTATAAAGGATTTAAATATTGAAATTACTGGGAATAAAATTAAAACAAGAAGCTTAGCACAACAATTAGACATTAGAGTCGATGCTAACGATCCAAGTGGTAATGGCTTTATTGATGAAACTATTCCTGCTTTTATAACTGGAAATTATAGTACAAGCTATTCTATGTTTTCAACGGCTTTTAAGGACGGAAACCAATTATTTGATCAGTTAAGAGCCAATAGAATTGGAATTTCAAGAAGATTGGGTGAGCAAGCCGGTATTAATGTAGATGATCCTGTTAATATAGATCCAATTGATGGAACCGTAATTGGTTATAGTGGCAGTAGTCAAGACGTATTATTACCTTCATTTTTGGCAGCTTATTCTGGAAAAGACGCAAGCAATGTTAGTTTGGGGATTTTTAGAGACATTCCTATTCCCGCCTGGAACCTTCGGTATACTGGTTTTATGAAGTATAAATGGTTTAAAAAGAATTTTAGTAGTTTCAGTGTTTCACATGGTTATAAATCATCTTATACAGTTTCAAGTTTTACAAATAACTTACAATTTGACGCTAATGATTTAACCAATACAAATGCTGCCGGAGATTTTGAAACAAGTACCTTAGTTTCCTCAGCAACTTTGGTAGACGAATTTTCGCCGCTAATTAGAGTAGATATGAAAATGAAAAATTCATTTTCAATGATAGGAGAGTTGAAGCGAGACAGAACACTTACCATGAATTTTAATAATAGCACATTAACAGATATTAAAGGGACTGAATATATTTTTGGCTTTGGTTATGTTTTTAAAGATGTGAAGATGAAAACATCCTTTACAGGAAAAAAACAGACCCTTAAAGGAGATATTAATGTAAGAGCTGATGTCTCTTTGAGAGATAATTTAACCCTAGTTAGATCTGTAAATTCAGACAATGATCAAATAAGTGGTGGTCAAAAATTATTTTCAATAAAATTATCGGCAGATTATAGATTAAATAGTAATTTAACAGCGTCGTTTTATTACAATCACCAAACGTCTAGATATGCCATATCAACAACATTTCCAAGACAATCGATAAACGCAGGATTTAACATTATTTACAATTTAGGAGGAAATCAATAAAATTAGTTAACATATGAATATCCCATCAGATTTAAAATATACAAAAGACCACGAGTGGGTAAAAATTGAAGGAAATACGGCAACTGTAGGTATTACTTCTTTTGCACAAGGAGAATTAGGCGACATCGTTTATGTAGATGTTGACACTTTAGATGATTCAGTTGAAAAAGATGAAGTTTTTGGTTCTGTAGAGGCTGTGAAAACTGTTTCAGACTTATTCATGCCCCTAACCGGAGAAGTTATTGAGTTCAATGAAGGACTTGAGGATGAGCCAGAAATAGTGAATAAAGACCCTTACGGTAAAGGATGGATGATTAAAATTGCAATTGCAGACAATTCACAAATAGAAGAACTATTAGATGCTCAAGCCTATCAAGAGCTTATTGGAGAATAACGCTATATACATAGCTGTCTTTTTTACAATTTCTATACTTTTTGGCAGTCTTGTGAAATCAGAACTTATTGTTGTAGAATCTATTTCAGTATCTGATAAGACGTATCACTTAATCGCTTATTTTTTATTAATGCTTTCATGGCTCTACGCTTTCTTTAAAAAAGAAAAGTTTCAAGAGCATGTAAAATATATAATTTTAGCATGCTTTATTTTTGGCATTATTATTGAAATATTACAAGGAGTTATTACTTCATACAGAACGGCTAGTTATTTAGATATTTTAGCGAATACTATTGGTGTTTTGTTGGCTGTGGTAATTTTTCACGTTTTTGAAAAAAAAATTAACGTATTTTAAGGTTAAACTTGTAATTCAAATAATAATTTAGTTAAATTAGCGAACTATATAAAAATTTCAGCAATGGAAATCAAAAAAAACCCAAAATCAAATCTAGAGAACTACAGTAAAATATTTATGCAATTAGGTCTAGTGTTGGCCCTTTTCATAACGTATGTAGCCATTGAAAAAAAGACTTTTGATCGTCAGTTTGGTGATTTAGGAGATGTAAATATGAATGCAGATATGGAAGAAGAAATTCCAATCACTGAGCGTATTGAACCTGAAATCCCAAAAACTCCACCACCACCAACACCAGAAAAAATAGAGGTTGTTGAAGATGAAAAAGAAGTTGAAGAAACTGTCATAGAGTCAACAGAAACAGACGAAGATGAAGCGGTGGAGGTAGAAGACATCGATGAAGTTGAAGAAGCTGAAGAAGTGATTGAAGATGTACCATTTACAATTATTGAGGATGTTCCAGTTTTCCCAGGTTGTAAAGGGAATAAAAAAGAACTAAAATCATGTTTCAATAAAAAAATGCAAAAACATTTCGGAAGAAAGTTTAATGCAGATTTACCAAATGATTTAGGAATGTCTCCAGGAAAGAAAAGAATAATCATGCTTTTCAAGATTAATAAAGTTGGAGATATTGTTGATATTAGAGCAAAAGCTCCACATCCTAGACTCCAGAAAGAAGCTATCCGTATTATTAAGTTACTTCCAAAAATGAAACCTGGAAGACAAAGAGGAAAAGCTGTAGGTGTTAAATATACGCTTCCAATGAGAATTGAAGTAGAATAATTTTATATCTAATTTTATAATAAAAAATCTCAGCTTATAAGCTGAGATTTTTTATTTATACACATTACTCATTTTAGGATTCCACTAATTATATTTTCAATAATAAGTTGTATTTTCGATGAAAAGTTTAAATATTCTTACAGTATATGAAACCCTATTTTGCTCACGAAACTGCCGTTATAGACCCTGATTGCAATATCGGTTCCGGTACAAATATTTGGCACTTTAGTCATGTCATGTCTAATTGTGTTATGGGGAAAAATTGTAACCTTGGGCAGAATGTTGTTATTTCACCTGAAGTAATTTTAGGAAACAACGTTAAAGTACAAAATAACGTATCTATTTATACTGGAGTTATCTGTGAGGATGATGTGTTTCTTGGCCCATCAATGGTATTTACAAATATTATTAATCCTAGAAGTGCTATTAAAAGAAAAGACCAGTATTCTAAGACCCTTGTAAAGAGAGGTGCAAGTATTGGAGCTAACGCAACTATTGTTTGTGGGATTACTATTGGAGAGTATGCGTTTATTGGTGCAGGTGCTGTAGTTGTGAAAGATGTTTTACCTTACGCCTTAGTTGTTGGCAATCCTTCTAAGCAAATTGGTTGGATAAGTGAATATGGTCATAGCCTTAATTTTAACGAACTAGGACATGCTATTTGTGCTGAGAGTAAGGAAGAATATGAGTTAAAAGACAATAAAGTTGAAAAGGTAGTTTCTACTTAATTAAATCAAATAAAAAAACCTCCTTTTGGAGGTTTTTTTATTTGATTTAAATGTGATATGTTTAGTTAATCAAACTCTTTAGAGAGGTCAGCAGAATCATACCACTCCATATAATGAGATAACTTTCCTTCTTCATTGAATTGAAGAACTGCATACCATTTTAACATACTTTTTTTCCCGTTTGAAGCGAAGTTTGAAGTCCATGTTCCATAAGCTCTCACATTTCCATCAGGTAAATTGTCTTCATCCAAGGCAGCAAAATATTGAGGGTTTGTAAGTTTTTTATTGTCAAAATTCGACATGAAACCACGAAATGCTTTTTCCCATTCAGCTTTTGGAAGAGAATCCATTCCAACGGCTGGCGGTGACCAAATAAAGTCATCACTCATATATTTATCTGAAAAGAATGCTGTTGAGTCATTTTGCATAAATGCATCTAGCCAAGCTTTGGTTGTTTCTGTATTTTTTTTAAAAACACTCATTTTTGAATCTACAGAGTTTTGGTTGTTATCTTGACAACCAATTAAGAGTGTAAAAGTTAATACACACAATAATAATTTTTTCATTTTGATAAGTTTTTAGTTCCTTAAATATACTAACTTTTATAAAAATAGCAAATGGCAACTAATTAAAAAGCTTTTACTCCTGTTTTTCAGTAGGTATATTTTGACTTTAACCTCAGGATTTTGTATTTTTATATCCATAAAAATTTAACCAATGAAACACGTAATTATAATTGTATTTGGCTTGTTGTTTTTTGTAAGTTGCGGAAAAAATCAAAAGGAAAGTACTCCTCAGAAAGAAATTAAGAAAACCGAAGTAACCGTCTCTAAAAAAGAAAAGACTACCAAAAAGAAATCAGCTGTAGTTGTAGATTCAGATGGGGTAGCTAATGTTACAATTGCCTCAAATGATGGAATGCGTTTTGATGTTAGAAAGATTAATGTATCGGCCGGTCAGAAGGTGAGGTTAACGTTAAACCACACAGGGAAGCTTGACAAAAAAATCATGGGACATAATGTTGTCATTTTAAAGAATGGAGTTAAAGCTTCTGCATTTGCTGTTAAAGCTGCTTCATCTAAAGAGAATGATTATATTCCAGTAGGGACTTCTGAAGTAATTGCACATACAAAAATGATTGGGGGAGGAGAATCTACTGTTGTTGAATTTATAGCTCCAGAAAAAGGAGTCTACAACTATATTTGTAGTTTTCCTGGGCACTTTGCCATGATGAAAGGAAAGTTAATTGTAGAATAAATACTAATCCAAATATTAGTATTCTAAAATTTTAATATTCTTAAATTCTATTGGATGGCTTTCACTTTGTAATGAAATGTAGCCACTTGTTAATGCTTGACCGTCTTTAGCTTGAATATTTTTGGAAGTACTGTCTAGAAATTCTCCACCAATACTAGGGTTTGAGTAAGAAATTGCTAGTTTCCCGTCTATAAAATGGGATATGGAATCTTTAGTAACAATCACTTCAGCTTCAATCCACTCTTCACTATAATATGTTTTGCTATCTGCCATAATACAGTGTTCAGTAATTTTTTCTCCCTTCATTTCTACATGAGTTGCAGGAGTGCATAAATTACCCGAAGGTCTTTGAACTCCATTTTCTACTCCTCCTAGAAGTTGAACTTCTAGAGACATTGGAAAGCCTTGTTTTAGGAGCATGGTTTCTGGGGCTTGGCTATGAATCATAATACCACTATTTTTCCTTGCCCAAGATTCACCTCCAACAACTTGTTCTCCAATAAATCTATATTGTAATTTTAATCTATAATTTGTAAATGGAGTTTTGTAAAATAAATGACCAAATTCATCAGTAAAACTGTCATACTGATCATAAGAAACTTTTAATATTCCATTCTCAACTCTGAAAGTATTTAGATAATTATTATGTAATTCATAACCATTAATTTTTACAACCCAACCCTCCAAGTTTTCTCCATTAAAAAGAGATTTCCATTTGTTATCTGTTTCAGTTTTATTAGAATTACTTTTTTTACAATTAAAAAATGAACTTAATACAAGTACGATTAGTAATATGTTAAAAAAAGATTTCATTCTTTTAAAGTGAATAGGATTTACCTCCAGTTAATTCTTGTAAGTCTCCACAGTAATATGCTGCAGGAACAGGGTCATAGGCTAAGATGTTTTCACCTACCTCTTCAGAGTTCTTATATCCATAAATAGTCATCCATTTCAACTGATTTAATAATTCGGAAGATGTCATGTTTAATGCTTCAGGATTTGCCGCTCTCTCAGGATCTATTTCTTCACTCAAGAACATATGATTGTCTAATAAAGCCTTGTATTGCTCTGTTGTAATGCCATCAAGACTTGAATCTTGATTTGGTTTTAGGATAGAAATTATTCTATCAAAAGCAGTTCTAGTTATCTCTTGATCTTTGGTTTCTAAAACTTCAAGAATATAGTTGTCAATGAATTGAGGGACACCTACTTCTGTTGCGGCTGGAGTAGTGGCTGTTTTTGGTATGATGATATCCACTAAGTTTGTAACTACTATTTTTTCATCAGAAGTTAGATAGCTTGGTATCCATGTTTCAGTATCACTAGTACAACTTTGTAGCATACCAAAAATACTTGGTGTGATGGCAGCAAAACCAGCAGCAAGCCCTATGTTTTTTAATGCGTCTCTACGTTTCATATATCAATCTATTAAGCGTTCTTTTTAATGTTTTTAGCGGCATGATTTGCAGCTCTGGCTGTAAAAGCCATATAAGTTAATGAAGGGTTTTGACAGCCTGAAGAGGTCATAAAAGCTCCATCAGTTACGTATACATTTTTACATGCATGTATTTGATTATGTTTATTTAAAACAGATGTTTTTGGGTCTCTCCCCATTCTAGCCGTTCCCATTTCATGAATTCCTAATCCCATGGCTTCTCCTCCGTTGTCATATCCTTCAACATTTTTGTACCCTGCAGCTTCCAGCATTTTTTTTGCTTGCGCTTGCATGTCTTTTCTCATTTCAAATTCATTTTTTCCAAAAGCTGCATCAAATGTTACGGTAGGCAAACCCCATTCATCTTTTTTACTTTCATCTAAATACATCTTATTGTTATGATCCGGTAAAGTTTCTCCAAAAGCTAATAAGTTTACGGTCCATTCTCCAGGTTTTAAAATAGCTTCTGCTAATTTCGGTCCATATTTTAATTCTGCAACCAATTCTGACGCACTTTCTCTACTTGCTCCTCCTTGATATCCGTACCCTCTTTTAAAGCTTTTTATATTAGTATTCCCACCTAGATTTCTAAATCTTGGAATATAAATACCATTAGGTCTTCTTCCTTTATCATATTTATCATCATAGCCTTCAGCTATTGCAGTAGCACCAACATGGAAATGATGATCCATAATATTATGCCCTAATTCCCCACTGTCATTCCCTAATCCGTTTGGAAATCTTTCAGATTTAGATTGTAACAGAATAGAAGCTGAGGCTATTGAAGAAGCACATAAAAAAATGACTTTAGCATTATAAGTAATGGTTTCTTTAGTTTCTGCATCTATTATACGGACACCTGTAGCTTTTTTTGATGTGTCATCGTAAATAACTTCATGAACAATAGAGTTAGGTCTTAACGTCATATTCCCTGTAGCATCTGCGGCTGGAAGTGTAGAGGAGTTACTGCTAAAATATGCACCATATGGGCATCCTCTCATACATCTACTTCTATATTGGCAGGTACCTCTACCTAGACCCTCTTTAGTTCCTTCTGTAATGTGAGCTGTTCTTCCAATGGTTAATACTCTATCATCGTCAAATTTCTCTGAAATCTTATTTTGCAAATGTTCTTCAACACAATTAAGATCCATAGGTTTTAGTAACTTTTGGTCTGGGAAATGTTTCAAGCCTAAATTCTGCCCACTAACACCAATATATTCTTCAACTTTATCATACCAAGGCTCTATGTCTTTATAACGTACTGGCCAATCTACCGCAACCCCTTCTTTTTTGTTGGCTTCGAAATCAACATCACTTAATCGGTAACTTTGTCTCCCCCACATCAGAGAACGCCCGCCTACATGATAACCACGCATCCAGTCAAATCTCCTTACTTCATTGTATGGATGCTTAACATCATCTACAAAAAAATGTTCTCTTGCCGGGTTAGTAGTGTAACCAGTTCGGTGTTGTTTTGGTTTCCGATCAATTATTTCTTGTGTAGTTTTTCCTCCATTGGGTAAGTCCCAAGGGTCAAGGTGTGCAGTGGTGTAATCTTCGATGTGCTTTACCATTCTACCTCTTTCAAGAACCAATGTTTTTAAGCCTTGCTCACAAAGTTCTTTTGCTGCCCAACCTCCAGATATACCTGTTCCTACTACAATAGCATCAAATAGGTTATCTTCTGTTTTTGCCATGTTATTATTCATTAATTATAATTTTTGAGACTTTTTTTTATGATATTGTGAAATATATTGTTATAAAATTACACATTTCTAAGCCAAATTAATTAATTTGCGATCTTATTATGTTCAAAATTTTTCAGTGAAAATAAATATACAAAATATATTGCCTTTTAAAGAAGATGGAGTAGAGTATTATGCTGACACTTGTCTTCCTTTAATAGATGCCGTAAGTAGAAAAAAACTAAAATTTAATGCTTTAGCAAGGCATACCTATCCTGGAAATAGGCTAACACAAGACACTATTGGTTTAAATAGTATTGGGTACTGGGATGCAAATGAGCCACAAGATTGGGGGTTAGATTGGCATAGGAATGAAGGCATAGAAATTCATTTTTTAGAGTCAGGATCAATGCCTTATTCTCAAGAAAGTCAAGAGTTAGAATTATTACCAAATAATTTGACAATTACTAGGCCTTGGGAAGTTCATAAGGTAGGAGGCCCTTTTATAGGAATGGGAAAGTTTTACTGGATTATATTAGATTTAGATGTTAGAAGACCACATCAGAATTGGTCATGGCCAGATTGGATAATATTAGCACCAACAGACTTAGAGAAACTAACAAATATTTTACGGCAAAATGAAAAAGTGTGTTGGAAAGCAGACAAACGTATTTTAGATTGTTTTCAAAAAATTGGAAAGGCGGTAGATAAAGATTTTGAGGGTAGTAATGCCTCTAAAATAAGATTATTAGTAAATAATTTACTTCTACTTCTTCTTGATTTATTGGTTATTGAAGAAGTTCAGTTGGATGAAAAATTAATGAATAGTTCAAGAAGTGTTCAGTTATTTTTAAAAGAATTAGATATGAATCTTTCTGAAAGTTGGACAGTTGAAAAAATGGCAAAATCATCTGGGGTTGGTCTAACGCGCTTTACCTTTCACTGTAGGCAATTGACAAACTTAACACCCATGAAATATTTAATGTTAAAAAGATTAGAAATGTCAAAGAAAATATTGCTAGATCAATTGGAAATGAATATCTCCGATGTAGCTTACCTCTGTGGATTTTCTACAAGTCAATACTTTGCCACAATGTTTAAAAAACATGAAAAATGTACACCTGTAGAGTTTAGAAAACGAATCTTAAACTATGTTTAGAATTTGTTCAAATTTTTTCACTGAACAATTATACACATAGTTTTAAGGTCTATGTTATACTTTCAACTTACAGAATAATAAAAATCAGATTAAAATGAAATTAACTATTATTTCAAAAGCACTATTTTTTATTTCAATAATTTTTTTATCTACAATAATCTCTAGTTGCAAGAAAGACATAAATAAAGAAGTTGCTTCCACAACAGTATCAGTAACTAAAGGAGATCCGTTTTTTAAACTTTCTTTAGCGCAGTGGTCATTAAACCAATATGTAAGAACTGAAAAAAAATCACCGTTTCATTTTGCTTCTCAGGCAAAAGAAATGGGTTTTGAAGGATTAGAGTATGTGAGCCAATTGTATAAGTTTGAAGTTGAAAAGTTAGGATTTGATGTTGTTATAGATTCGCTAAAAACCCTAAGTGAAAAAGAAAAAATACAAAATGTTTTAATTATGGTTGATGATGAAGGTGATTTGGCTGATCCAGATGAAAATAAAAGAAATCAGGCAGTAGAAAATCATAAAAAATGGGTTGATGCTGCAGCAAAATTAGGCTGTCACTCAATTCGTGTAAATACTTTTGGAACTAATGATCCAGAAATTTGGAAAACTACTGTTGTAGACGGTTTGAAAAAGCTATCTGAATATGCTGCAACAAAAAACATTAATATCCTATGTGAAAATCATGGGTGGTTGTCTTCTAATCCTGTGGCTTTAATGTCCGCTATTAAAGACGTAAATATGAAAAACTGTGGAACACTTCCTGATTTTGGCAATTGGTGTGTGAAACGAACGGCTATAAATGAAAAATGGGGAGATTGCGCTGAAGTTTACCCTGACAAATACCAAGGCACAAAAATGATGATGCCTGCAGCAATGGCAGTAAGTGCCAAATCGTATAATTTTGATGAGAATGGTAATGAAACCACAATAGATTTCGTTAAAATGTTGCAAATAGTTAAAGATGCTGGATATACAGGATTTGTTGGAGTTGAATATGAAGGAGATGTATTGGATGAAAAAGCAGGAATTGAGGCCACTAAAGATTTATTATTATCGGCAAGTACTAAACTGAAATAATTACAATCAAATAATTTAATGATTTAACCTATACTATTATGAAAAAATCAATTCAATTTCAATTGTCATTAATGATGTTTCTTGAATTCTTTATTTGGGGAGGCTGGTTTGTAACTATGGGTACTTTTTTAGGAAGTAATCTAGGGGCTTCAGGAGGAGAAACGGCTATGGCTTATTCTACTCAGTCTTGGGGAGCTATTATTGCGCCTTTTATTATAGGATTAATTGCTGATCGTTTCTTCAATGCTGAGAAAATTCTAGGAGTACTTCATTTACTGGGTGCGGTTCTTATGTATTTCATGTCTCAGTCTACAGAATTTTCTGTATTTTATCCTTATGTATTGGGGTATATGATTGCTTATATGCCAACTTTGGCACTGGTGAATTCGGTTTCTTTCAATCAAATGTCTGATCCTGCAAAACAATTTCCTTTGGTTAGGGTATGGGGTACAGTAGGATGGATTTTAGCTGGCTTAGCTATTAGTTTTCTATTCAAATGGGATTCTATTGAAAATATTAGTCAAGGCATGTTGTCAAATACATTTATTATGGTTGCTTTAGCATCTTTAGTACTTGGAGTCTTTAGTTTTACTTTGCCAAAGACGCCACCCTCAGTAGCTAAGGGTGATAATGTTACCCTAAAAGATATTTTAGGTTTAGATGCTTTAAAATTATTAAATGATCGAAACTTTTTAGTGTTTTTTATATCCTCAGTTTTAATTTGTATTCCTTTAGCATTTTATTATCAAAATATCAGTCCTTTTTTAACAGAATATCAGGTAGAAAATTCTACGGCATGGGCTTCTTTAGGTCAAATATCTGAGGTAGCCTTTATGTTGTTATTGCCCTTTTTCTTCAAAAAGTTTGGCTTTAAAAAGACAATTCTTTTTGGAATGTTAGCCTGGGTAGTCAGATATCTTCTTTTTTCTTATGGTAACAACGGGGATCTATTTTTTATGATTATTACTGGAATAGCCTTACATGGTATTTGTTATGATTTCTTTTTTGTGTCTGGTCAAATTTATACAGACTCCAAAGCGGGAGAAAAAGTTAAAAGTGCTGCACAGGGCTTAATAACATTAGCAACTTATGGAGTTGGAATGTTGGTTGGCTTCTGGATTGCAGGTAAAGTTGTTGACAAGAATTTACTAGCAGGTGGTGCTCACGGATGGCAAGAGATATGGATATTTCCTGCAGTATTTGCAGTGGTAGTAATGGTAATTTTTGCACTATTATTCAAAAATGAAAAAGTAGAATATAAATCATAAAAAAGTAATGAGTAGTTCTAAATTAAGATTAGGTATACTTGGAGGTGGAGGTAATTCTTTAATTGGAGTTTTACACAGAATAGCTTCTTCAATGTTTGATAGATATCAAATTGTTGGAGGGGTCTTTAACCCTAGTTGGGATGAAAATATTGAATTTGCAACTAAAATAGGATTACCAACCAATAGAATATATAAAGACGTTGATACCTTAATTGAAGAAGAGCTTCGATTACCTGAAGCGCAAAGAATGCAAGTGGTTTCAATATTAACTCCTAATTTCTTGCATTTTCCTATGGCAAAAACATTATTGGAAAATGGATTTCATATTATTTGTGAAAAACCACTAACAACAACTTTACAAGAAGCAAAAGAACTTTACACGATTCTTAAAGAAAAGCAAACAGTTTTTGCGGTCACCTATACCTATACTGGTTATCCTATGATTCGTCAAATGCGTGAAATGATTCGTAGTGGTGCTATAGGAAAGGTTCAAAAAGTTGATGCTCAATATTACCAGGGTTGGATCAACCCATTAATACATGATGTGGAGAAGCGAAAAACAACTTGGCGGTTAAATCCGGAAAAATCAGGAATAAGTTGTTGCATTGGAGATATTGGAACTCATGCATTTGATATGTTAGAGTATGTTTCAGGGGTTCAAATTGAAAATATTCTTGCAGATTTAAACCACGTTTATGAAGACAATCAAATGGATGTAGATGGTACGATTTTACTTCGATGCTCAAAAAATGTTAAAGGAGTTATTTGTGCAAGTCAAATTGCTACGGGAGAAGAAAATAGTTTTGTAGTAAAGGTTTACGGTGATAAGGCAGGGCTTAAATGGGAGCAAGAAAATCCTAATTATCTGTATTTAATGGAAGAGGGTAAGCCCTTACAAGTATTAAAACCAGGGCATGAATATAACAGTAAGCTATCTTTGGATGGCACAAAATTACCTCCAGGACATCCAGAAGGAATTTTTGATGCCATGGGTAATATCTATAAAGGTGTAGCGAGAGCAATTTGCAATGAACCTTATGATGAAGGTGAGTTTCCAACTATTACAGATGGTGTAAGAGGGATGAGTTTTATAGAAACAGCTATTTTATCTCACAAAAAAGGAAATGTTTGGGAGGCTATAGACCAGAATTATAAATTATAATTATTTAAATAAAAACATGAAAACAATTAAAGGACCTGCAGTTTTTTTAGCTCAATTTATGGATGAAAAAACACCTTTTAACACGTTAGAAGGTCTCTGTAAGTGGGCAAGTAACCTTGGTTATATAGGCATTCAAATTCCTACACTAGATAAAAATATTATAGACCTAGATATAGCATCAGAAAGTCAAACCTATTGTGACGAATTTAAAGGAAAAATAAATTCTTTTGGGTTAGAAATTACTGAGTTATCAACTCATATTCAAGGTCAATTAGTGGCGGTTCACTCTGCTCATGATTTGATGTTTGATGTATTTGTTCCAAAAGAGTTACAAGGAAAACCAAAAAAAAGAACTGAATGGGCTATTGATCAAATGAAAAAAGCTGCTATTGTTAGTAGACGATTGGGCTTAAAAACTCATGCTACTTTTTCAGGTTCTTTATTGTGGCCTATGGTTCATCCTTGGCCGCAACAACCTAAAGGACTTGTGGAAACAGGATTTAAAGAATTGGCATCAAGATGGCTGCCTATTTTGAATACATTTGACAGTCAAGGCGTAGATGTTTGTTACGAAGTGCATCCAGTTGAGGATATTCATGATGGAGATACTTTTGAAAGATTTCTTGAAGCCACAGGGAATCACAAAAGAGTTAATATTTTATATGATCCATCTCATTTCGTTTTGCAACAATTAGATTATTTAAAATATATAGATCACTACCACCAATTCATAAAAGCTTTTCATGTGAAAGATGCCGAGTTTAATCCTAGTGGGAAAAAAGGAACTTTTGGAGGATATAATGATTGGAAAAATAGAGCTGGAAGATATCGTTCTCCAGGAGATGGTCAAGTAGATTTTAAACAAGTTTTCTCTAAATTAACTGAATATGGTTGTGATGTTTGGGCAGTTTTAGAGTGGGAGTGTGTGATAAAAAGTCCTCAACAAGGCGCCATAGAAGGTGTAGACTTTATAAAAAATCATATTATAGAAACTACCTCAAAAAGATTTGATGATTTTGCAGGAAGTGATGGAGTTAAAGATGAAAATCAATTAAAAAGGATATTAGGAATTTAAATTATAATAAAATGGTAAGAATAACATTAATAATTTGTTTGTGTTTTTTAATAGCATGTAATCAATCAGAAAAAAAATCAACAAACA
>Ga0206125_10000315_pt1 | contig 64477 bp, 53 predicted proteins | sample Helgoland_Spring_4_FD_148598 | JGI IMG/M metagenome (GOLD analysis project Ga0206125, IMG submission 148598) | Pelagic subsurface seawater microbial communities from Kabeltonne, Helgoland, North Sea - Helgoland_Spring_Bloom_20160331_1 | ecosystem: Environmental > Aquatic > Marine > Epipelagic ...
CCCGTCTAATGTCCAGTTCACCAAGTAAGGCATGCCTGCACCGCCATTGACGGAAACCGACAAATGGCCATCCTCGTCCCCTGCGCAACTCGGACGGGCCAAACTGTCCAACACCACCACGACGGGCGGAGGCGCCGGAACATCGACCAACAAGACTGCAGGGCAACCTGCGCTGTCCAATGCTGTGACTTCATAAACGCCCGCGCCCACTCCGCTCACCGTGTCGCCCACAGCCACTGCACCGAAGGGTCCGGAAAAGGTGAAGTCCACTGCGCCACTTCCGTTTTCCGTGGTCAAGACCACCTGTCCATCCTCACTGTTGGCGCAACTGGCAGGGTCCACTTCTGCAAACAATTCAAAGTCGCTGGCAGGTTCTATGTATACCGTGTCGAGGAAGGTGCACCCGACGGAGTCGGTGAGGGTCAATGGATAGGACCCTGGGATCAAGAATGGCAAAAATGTGCTGTCCGCCGCGCCCTGAACCACCAGAGCGTAAGGGGGTAAACCGCCGAACAAGGTCAAGGTGGCTTCTCCGACCAAAGCACCGCCGCATGCAGGTTGGACCAAGTCTTGATCCAACGACAATCCACTGGACAAGGAGGCCAACTGTACGGTGGTATCCACACTGCAACCGGCGGCATCCACAAGGCTCCAAGTGTACTGCCCCTCTTCAAGGTCTGCGGGCCCCACACCTGTTCCTTGGACAGAATCCCCATTCAAGGTGGTGCCTTGCCACACCACATCCCATGGGGATTCTCCACCATTGGGGTTCACCTCAATGCTGCCCGTTCCCCCTTCGCAGAGGGGCTGATTGACACTGGCTTGAAACACCAATGGAAGTGGAAGCACCACCTCAACCTGCCCTTGGGAAGAGCAACCTTCGCCCAAAGAAGCGCTCCAACCATAGGTGCCTGCAGCCAGGTTGTACCAGGTCCAAACACCGGATGTCGTGCTGTCTGCAACCTCATCGGCTGGGAGACCTCCCAGCGCGACCACCAGGGCTTCCACATTGCCTGTAATGGCAATGGATACCGCGCCCGAAACCGCACCTTCATCGCAAAAAACAGGCAGCACCTCAGCTACTGCTGTGAGGCCTCCCTCCGTCACTACCTCCAGCGTTCCCGTGGTGTCGCATCCGTAAAAATCCACCGCAGTCCAGGTGTATTCCCCAGCGGTCAAACCGGTCCATGTGTCGGTGTCCGGCCCCCCTGTCCATTGAACTAAAAGGGGCGCTGTACCGCCAGAAACAATGGCTTGTACTGTGCCATCAGAGACGCCTGTGCACGACTCGGGCTGCACTTCAGTGGTCACCTCCAAAGGAGCGGGAGACAGGACCTCCACCAAGGTGTCTGCCGAACAACCGCGGGCATCGATGACCCCCACAGTGTAGGTTCCTGGTGCCAGGTTTTCGAGCGGGGCCTCAAGGGGTCCCGATTCTCCGGCGGCTCCCAAGGTCAAAGGAGCGGTTCCACCGCTTGCTTCAGCCACAATACTCCCGTCTTGTCCACCTGAACATTGGACGCCGTTGGCCGATGCCGTCAGCTCGAGGGCGGGTACCAGGTCCACTTCCAATACCGTGTCCCGCATGCAACCCGCACCGTCTGTGATGCTCAAAACATAAGTTCCTGGCGTCAGCCCCAATGTATCCAACGAAGACCAAGTGGTGAGCCCGTCAGAGGATGAGCCTGTAGCCTCCAAAGGAGGAGTGCCCCCGTCAATGCTCACGGTGACCCCTCCTGCCGCTTCATCGCAGCCAAAAGGAAGGACGTCAACATTCCATTCAAACAAGCTCACGCCCGTCATCTCGACCTCCACGATGACGCTGCAGGTGCCGTCTTCTATGTCGATGGAGTACTGGCCTTCAGGCACAGATTCCCATGTCGCGCCATTTTCAATCAATGCCGTTGGTGGCCCCAATGCTCCTGCATCTATCGTGAACTGACCCGTGGGGTCGCCACCGACATATTCCACTTGGATCAGCCCCCCTCCTTCGCAACCAAAGGGCACGACACTCGCGGCCGCAACAATGGGCGGATTTAGCACCCAAGTGGTGTCCGATGTGCACCCGCGATCATCTGTGGCTACCAGCACATAAGTGCCCGGGCCAAGCAGGCCGCCTTGCACAAATTCAATGGGGGTGCCGTTTGATGTCAATGCCAATTCTACAGGAGCTGCTCCACCCGCGGCTGTCGCATTGACCACCGCTTCACCGGTCTCACAGTCTACAGCACCCAATGAAAGGTCGATTTCTAAAGGAGGGAGGATTCCCACTGTAACATTGGCGGTTGCCAAACAACCGAAATTGTCGGAAACAGCTGCCGTGTAGCTTCCTGGTGCCAAGCCTGTGGCCGAGTCTGCGGCCGAAACCACAGCTTCGTTCTCATCGGTCCAGCTCCAGTCGTAAGGGAAGGTTCCTCCTAAAACAGAGCCCGTTGCTGTTCCATCTGTGCCGTTGCACCCCACAGGGTCTGCGGACAAGGTCAATTCCAATGGTGCAGGCTCTTGGACCACTACGTCCTCGGTGGCTTGACAGCCATTGCCATCGGTGACCTCGATATTGTAGTCGCCTGCTCCAATGCCATCAATGTCTGGGCCCAGACTTGGTGAGCCGCTTCCTGTCCACTGCTCCAATGCCATCAATGTCTGGGCCCAGACTTGGTGAGCCGCTTCCTGTCCAAACAAAGGAATAGCCCGGCGTCCCCCCAGAGGCAGAAGCAGAAGCGCTTCCATTGTTTTCTCCTGCACACAACGGGGGTGTTACAGCAGCTTCCAAAAACAAGGAGTCCGGAGATTCCAACACGACGATGGTATCCAAGATGCACCCCAACACATCCATGACGCCAAGCCCATACGCACCCGAAACAAGGCCCGTTGCCGTAAGTCCCACGGCCACAACTTGGGCCGACGCCGCGTCTAACCAGACCGCGTTGTAGGGTGAAAGTCCTCCGGTGACTGTGGCTTCAACACTGCCTGATTCACTCAGCGGACCTTGGGCACACAGCGGCATTTCGGCAGAAATGGATACGGCCAGCGGCTCGGGGTCTTCCAAAGTAGCGGAACCCGATGCGGCGCAACCGTTGGCGTCCTCCAGGACATAGCTGTATGTGCCCGCTGCGACATTGTTGAGGAATGTGCCTTCGGTAACGGAGCCATCGGACAAGGTCCACTCTACACTGTAATCAGGGGTTCCACCTTCCACGATGGCGCCCACAATGCCATCGGACAAGCCAGGACAGCTCGGGGAGGACAAGAAAGCATCGGCCACCAAGGGATCAGGTGAAGTGACCTCAATGCTCCCTGCGCCCACGCAGCCATCCGAAGCGGTGACCAAGACACCATAGGTCCCTGGCAGCAAAAGCGTGAGCGAATCAGCATCTGGGCCTGTTGCCGCAAACCCGCCTGGGCCTGTCCAATCATAAGAAACGGCGTTGTCGAAATAAGCCGTCGCCGTTCCGTCAGCATCGCCAAAACAACTGACTCCGGTGGCTGATATGTCGACATCAACAGGGGGAGGTGCTTGAAGGAAAACAACCTCTGATTGCGAACAGCCCCCTGAATCGGTGGCCGTCACCAGGTATCCGCCCGCCGGCAATCCAATCACGTCGGCCTCATCGCCAACTTCCTCTCCTTGGGCATTGTCCCATTCAAAATCAAACTCCCCTCCTAAACCACCTGTGGCCACTGCAGCTACAGTGCCATCGGAGAAGCCAAAACAACTGGGGTCTGTGGTAAAAGTGAAAAGCTCAATCTCAGGGATCTCAACCGAAATGATGTCTTGATCTGAACACCCATTCTCGTCTACCGCCGAAACAAGGATGACCTGCTCACAAATGGACCCGCCAATCGGACCTGTTTCGGCCGCATCATGGGACCAGGAATAGGTGATGTTGCCCTGCCCAAAGTTGGGCGTGACCACGATCTCTCCTGAGCATGGGTCGTCGCAGGTGGGAAGCCGCGTGATGGACGCGCTGATGAAAAAGTTGAACGGCTCGTTGAGGGTCGCACCCAGCGGCGGACATCCTGGAATGAACACGAGGTAACTGCCGGGCCCGAGGTTGGACTGTGTGGCCCCAAAAAGCGTGTCATTGCTTTGAAGCCAGTAGATTTCACCGGATTCAACGCCGTCTGGAATGGCGACCGAAAGCACGCCATCATCGGCACCACTGCATGTGATAGGCTGCAGGACGTCCACTGCATCGGGACAGTCCGACTGAGCTTGGGACAGCGCAGGTGCGGCAAGACAACACATCATCCACCACTTGGCACCGACCACAGCCCACCCTTTGGTAAAGGTCAAACGGGGTCTGTATGCTCGGGGGCGGTGTGTCATTTGCGCGATAGGTTCTATACGGCCAAATCCAATTTGGGTTGCGGCGAGATCACTGGAATGCAGCACATGGGACGTGTCCAGATTTGATGGGGCAAGCCAGCACCCCAATGGTGATTTCGTGCGTGTTGGCGGATGCTTGACTCAAGGGTCCAACGTTCCAGTCGTAGGCATAGCCAATGGTCAGGTTTTCCATAACGTTGAGCGTCATCAAAGCCGCCAGTGCTGTTTCATTGCGGTAGCCCAAGCCGAAACGGACGGATTCGTCATAATCGAACATCGCCTGCACATCGACCGCAACCGGCGCCCCCGCCGCAAAGCGAATGGAGCCCGCTGGGTGGAAGCTCCATGGTCCGTCCAATCGGATCATGGAGCCACCGGTCAGGCTCACATGGCGTTGAAACCGGGTGTCCAGGCCCCATTGGTCCACTGAAGGTTCGATGAGGTTCTGAATGGACAGGCCCCAAAACGTGTACTTGTTGTACGCCCAAACGCCAAAGTCCATGGTGGGCGCCAGCAACTGATTGGCGTTGGATGTTATGGCGGGATCATTGCCCGCCTGGAAGTCCGGGAGGACGATATCGCCCAGGGACAACCGATACTGCATAAACCCAACCGCCGCGCCTGCTGCCAACCGCCACCCTTGGGCCATTTTCATGTGATAGGCATAGGCCAAGTCCAATTGGGTAAACCCGTATGGCCCTGCGGAGTCGTCGGTGACCCGACCGCCAAAACCATGGACGCCACCTCCGGCGGTTCGCCCGAGTTCGCCCTGCACATTGGCAAAGGCCGTCTGGGGAGCGCCATCGAAACCCGCCCACTGTTGGCGGAAACCCGCTTTCAACTCAAGGCAATCGGTAAAGCCTGCAAAAGCTGGGTTTTCTTGGAAATAATTGAACTGCCAATTGCTGCGCAAAGGCAACTGCTGCGCTTGAACCTGCAGTGCTGACCCGACGGTCAACAACAATGCCCCAATGGAAATAGATAGGCTTCTCTGCTTCATCGAATGATGGCTACGTGGCCCGTTTCAGGTGGAATGGGAAGGGACTCGTCATTGAGCTCGATGACGTAGTAGTAGGTACCTGGGGTCAAGGGTTTGCCAGAGCGGCCATTGCCGTCCCAAGGTTGGGTATATCCCAACGAGCGGTGCACCAACTGCCCCCAGCGGTTGAACACCTCGACTTTGGTTCCTGGAAAGGCGCCAATTCCATCGATTCCCCAGAAATCATTGATGCCATCCCCGTTGGGCGTGAAGCTGTTGGGCACTCCAATGGGGGAACCTACCGTCACCGTCACTGAACTGCTGACTTGGCAGTCACCAATCACACCGTCTACCTGGTAACTGATCGTCTCAGCCGGTGTGACTGTGGTCACAGCCGTTTCTGGATCTGACAAATAAAACGCGGGGGTCCAGGTGTAGCCGTAGACCGGGTCGCCACCAACAACCTCCAACTCTGCAGACTCCCCTGGAATCAAGGTGTGGTTGCAGCAGGCGTCCATGGTCACGCCGTCCCCTTCGAGCTCGACAAACATGGTGCAGACGGTGTCTGAAGGGTCGTGTTCGGTTCCAATCAACAGGAAATACTCGGTGTTGTGGGTCAGTGTAGAAGACTCCCATACCAGGTCGTCTACCCCAGAGATACAGGGACCCATCGCTGTGAGGCCGGCGGGATCACAAGGGTCTCCAGCAGCCGAAACCACCACCGCCGATAGGGTGTCAGGAGCACTGGCCCCATCGCATGAGACCTGCGTGATCCGGATGCGGGCATTGCCGGGGTTCGCAAAGTTGTGGTTGGACCGAAACTTCAGCACGGCGACGTGCGTCGCATCGATGCATTCGAAATTCAAAAAAGCCGGTTCGGTGATGAAAACCGACTGTGGCTCTTCTGGACAAACCGTCAAAGGGTTGCTGCACGACTGGGCACAAAGCTGTGCAGAGAACGTCAGCAACGACATGAGGAGCAGGGGAATCCCGATTCTGAATACGCGCATGGGTGTGGATTATCGAAGGTAGTGGCGCCAACGGGCCAGCCTGAAGCCCCGCCATGTATTATCCACAACGAAAGGTGACTAAGGGAAGTTGCCTGAATCTATCAGTCTGCCATGCTGATCAAAACCGCCTCTTTCTCAACGGCATGGCCGGCTTCTACTCCAATGGTAGACACCACTCCTGCTGCCCCAGCGCGCAACACATTTTCCATTTTCATGGCTTCAAGGACGATCATAGCCTCCCCTTCTTCGACCGTTTGACCTGCTTTGACCAAGACTTCCAACACCTTGCCCGGCATGGGCGCGCGCAGGTCTTTCGAGGCGGAATCCACGCCCTCTTCTATCCCCATGCGCTCCATGAGCATCTCACGCAACCCGTGGACCGACCATTGGTCTCCCACACCATCCAACCGGATGTCCCAGCCACCCCCTTCCAAGGGTTGGACCGAAACCCGGTGGTTGCGGTGACCGATGCGCACCCACCAAAGTCCCCGGTCATCTTTGTGGACGCGGTGTTCACCGGGACTTCCAGGCATTTCTTGCCCCTGGGCGTTGCGATATTGGGCCATACCGGCAATTTACCCCTGTTCAGCACCGAAATTGCACCTATGGCAGGATTGTATGTGCACGTTCCATTTTGCGCGCAGGCCTGCTCGTATTGTGACTTCCACTTTACCACGCGTCTGAACGATCGAAGCCGCATGGTCGATGCCATTATCTCGGAGATCAAGGCCAGCATGCCAGGATGGTCTGGACACACCTTCAGGACGCTGTATTTCGGAGGAGGCACCCCGAGCATTTTAGGGGCAGAAGCCATTGGTCGCATCGCCGAAGCCGCTTTTCAAAACGCCGACTGGGCATTGGAAGAATGGACCGTTGAGGCCAACCCCGAAGACTTAAACACAGCAGGTTTAAAGGCACTCAAAGACATCGGAGTGGGACGACTGAGCGTGGGCATTCAAAGTTTTGACCCCGATGTCCTCGCGTGGATGCGCCGGATTCACAGCGCAGAAACCGCTGAATCGGCTGTACGCCGCGCCGCTGAATTGGGGTTTGACCACATTTCCCTGGACCTTATGTATGGCCTTCCCGTGGGACCGGAAACCCGGTGGGAAGATGACCTCCAACGGGCATTGGCCTTGCCTGCAGACCACTTGAGCTGCTACATTCTCACTGCCGAACCCCGCACGCTGTATGGCAACCAACTCGACAAAGGCCAATTGACCGCCCCGCCAGATGAGCAAGTCGTCCGGGAGTACAACACCCTTTGCAAGTCCACTGCCAAGGCGGGTTTTGAGCATTACGAGGTGTCAAATTTCGCCCGTCCCGGTGGCCGGAGTCGACACAACTCAGCCTACTGGGACGGTACCCCTTACCTCGGTGTTGGGCCAGGAGCGCACAGCTTCAGTGATTCCAAGCGGTGGTGGAATGCCCGGTCTAATGCTGCGTTTTTGCGCGCTTCCGAACAAGGAAGCGAAGGGATTAAAAAACAGCAGGCCTCTGAAGTCCTCAGCAATACAGACCGCTTCAATGAGGCGCTCATCACTGGCTTGCGGCGCACAGAGGGGGTCCACCCCGCCGAATTGCTAAAGGATACCGGACTTGACCTTTTGGCACAAGACGGACTCCAGACGCTCATTGGGCGCGGCGACTGCGAATGGCACAACGGACGGCTGCGCATCCCTGAGCCCCGGTGGCCCATGGGCGATGCCATCACCCTGGAGTTGATGCATTAAAGCGGGCGTTCAACGCGAGCGCCTGCTGCGCTTGAGCATGGCATCGACAAACACCGTCGCCAGTAGCACCGAGGCGCCCCCATAAAAACCGGGGGGCATCACCTCCTCCTCTCCAAATATGACAAGGGCCAAAATGATGGCGTAGACCGGCTCCAAATTGATGGCCATGGCCACCGAAAAAGGGCTCATCACCTTCATGACCTCAACGGTCAGTGCAAAAGCCACAGAGGTCGCCACAAGCCCCAATAAAAGCAGCCATAGCCAATCCGTATCCGAAGGCATGGCACCCTGCCAACCTCCTGTCAACGCCATCCACACAGCGAGGACCAAGCACGCTGAAGCCAATTCCAACCGGGACACCGTCAGCGAAGGGGCATGCTCTCCCCAGATGCTGTTGAGGGTGCCAAACAAGGCTGCACAAAAAGCACTCACAAGGGCCAACAGCATGCCTTGCCCATAACTCACGTCCACCCGATACATCCACCACAAGCCCAGTACCGCAACAAACCCCAACGCAAGCTCCCGAGGGTCCACCCGTCGGCGCCGCAGCACGGGTTCAATCAAGGCAACGAATACAGGGACGGTAGCCATCACCGCGAGAGCCAATGAAACAGTTGAAGCTTTGATGGCCGCAAAAAAGGTGACCCAATGCACCGCCACCAAAACACCGGTTCCCATGATGCCCGCCCTCACTTTGGGCGGCATAGACGTCTGCTGGGTGCGCCGAAACCACATCCACACGTACAATCCAGCCGCGCCAATGAGCGTGCGCCAAAACACCAACGGTGCGGCCGAAAGCGAAATCAGCTTGCCCAGAACGCCCGTAAAACCGAACACCATCACCGTGACGTGAAGGACAATTTGGGCGTGTAAAGGCTTCATCGACGGGTGATCACCGGCGGACGAGGGACAGGCTCCAGCGCCTTCCATCTGCCCCACTCAACTGCAGGGTGTACCAGCCATTTTGCAGCGCATCAGCCGCAATCAGCAGACGGTCCATCGGCGCTACAGCACCTCCTTGAATGGTCCGGCGGCCTATTCCGTCGAGCAACACCCAATTGGAAAGGCCCACCTCGGATGTCAAACCGAACGTTTCAGTGGATCCAATAGGATTGGGCCCAAAGAGAAATGGAACATCGAGGTCAGGCTCAATCACGCCAATGGTGCTCGTGTCGGGGAACACCACAGTCACCTCTTGGGTCGCCTGGTCCGAACACACGCCGTCCTCGCTCTGTGCTGTCAAGACCACGGTGTATGTGTTGTCCTCCGGGTATTCGTGAAGCGGAGAAGTCGTGGTGTCCGGAGCTGTACCATCACCGAAGGACCAGAAGTACCCACCGGCACCTGAAGAGAGGTTCTCAAAAGGCACGGGACCATCTTCTGTGTACCACGTGTCTTCTACAAAGAAGTCCGCCTGCACAGGCTCAGAAAGGTCGTCTGCACTGCGCGGAAGGATGGTGTAGCCATTCAAAAACGGCGCTTCCAAATCCCGCTGTCCTCCAATGCCCGTGACGCCGAACACGCCCTCTGGAGCGTCCGTCCCAAACAAGTCTGTATCGGCGTCTACCACCATCAAATACAAGGCCGCACCTGTGGAGACATACACCTCGAATTGGGGGGCCTGATTGGTCCATGCCGCCGGATCTACCAACTCCACGCACTTCAACCGCACCAAATCGCTTTCCGTTTCTTCAGTCAGTGCATTGACCAGCTCAGGCTCCTGAAGCGGCTCGCCTTGGGTGGCCAAGATCAAGGTGTCGACCAGAATTTGCGCCAATCCCTGGAACTGCTGCACCGAACCTCGGATGCGCACACTGTCGCCCTCCTGAACCAGGTAGTTGAAATTGTCGACAGGGCTGTATACCTCGATTCCTGCTGTGGGATCAATGATGGTAAACCGCAATCCGCTCGGGTAAGTGTTGAAGCCATGTACGACCCCGCGCAGCTCGCACGGCACAAGCAGGCTGTCCAGCACGCCATTGCCGTCGATTCCCCGGACATCAGCAATGGGATAATGGGGGAAGCCCAAGTCGTTGGGCGCGATGGTCACCGTGAGGTTTTCTTGTGTCAATTCGGCTTCTCCCGAGAGAATGGTGATGGACAACGTGAACGTTTCTATGCCCTCTGGCTCGAAGTCATCGACGATGCCGATGGTGAACATTTGAGGTGAGAGCAAGCCCTGGGGGAAGGTCAACTCCAACGGAAAGAGGGTTCCAAAATCAGCCACCGGGGTGGCCGTGCTGCCCGACAATACGGCAACCTGAACTTGCACCTCATTGAGGGGCAATGAAATGGGGATCTCGATGCCGATGACATCGCCTTCGAAAGCCAACACCTCTGTGACCGCAAAACCGATCAGGGGCACGGCGGTGGTGTCCAATCCGCAAGGGAGCGCGTTGTGCTCACCGAAAAAATCAAACGTGTTTTCCGGGTAATCCATCCATTGGTCATCCACCACGTCCCAATTCGGACTGCCGGTGGTGACTTGCGGAATGCGCACCAAGGTGTTGTGTAGCATCGTGATGTCATTGACAGGCCAGCCCGATCCAGGGTTGACCCCCACTTCTCCAAGCACGTCGACCACGGTTCCATTGCGCTCAAGGGTGGTGGCGTCGTTGCCGTTAAAGAGGGTGACGTCGTTGAGCAGGTCCGCCGCGGCGACGAGCTCCGGCACGGCCGATGGGTTGACAATCGTGTACACCTCGCCGGGGGCCAAAGTGCCGGTCAAACTGACTTCGTGGTTGGCCACAGCGCTTCCGTTGTTGAAGGTCTTGACCGTGTATTCCGAGAGGTCTGCCGTCTCGGTCGCGCTGGGATTATAGAGCTCTAAGCCCTTGCTAAAAGTGCTGCCATCTACATATTCTGAAAAGAACAGGTCTGTGCAGAGGCCCGTGGGATCACAAGGCTGGATTGAAACATCGAGGTGGTTGAATGAAAGCGCACTGCAAGAGTCCGCGACCAGAGCAGTGACTGGCAATCCGGCTTGAAACGAAACCGTGTCGATTGCACCGAGATGGCTGAACCCGTAGACTTCGTACTCACCTATACCGAGAGGTTCAAAATCGTATTCAGGGGTAGAGGTGCTGTCCACGATGTCGCCATCGGCCGTCGTTATGACAAACAAATACGGCGCTTCAGGGCTCTCGGAGGTAAAACCAAAAGACACGAGGGTGTTGGCAAAACCGAGGCATCCCGTGGCTTGATCGTTTCCGGCCGCAGTGGATATAGCGCCTCCATCACAACTTGGAGGAAGACAAAAAATGCGGTCAACTTGGACTGGTTGGGCACTAAAGGCCACACACCCCGTAGCCGCGATGCTGTCATAAGGAGAACCTACTGCGATGCTGGACGGGTCTAAGTCGCCGTCGTAGCTCATGCCCCACACGAGACAGGGCCCAGCGGGGCTGCCCGAAAAGTTGTATCCCAAGTTGCCTTCTCCACCCGGGACAACATCGAGCACTTCACCTTGGAGGTCGGTGATGACCAAACCATATTGACTTTCAAAGGCATTGCTCTCCGCCGTGAAGGGAAGAAATCCTCCGGGAAGGTCCACGCAGATTTGAGCCGTTCCATTCTCGCCGCCTTGGGCGCTGATCAGACCTCCGTCACAATCCAATAGGTTGGTGTAACCCGGTGTGGGCTGCTGGAGGACCATCTGGTCTGAGGCAAAAGCCGGACCACCGTCTGGCAAGCGCGACCAGGCCAATGCTCCACCGTTTTGAGAACCGTACAACCACTCGTCCAGTTGCGGTTGGCCGGGAGTCAGCGAATCAATCAGGAAGGGGTTGGTCTGGTCGGCCGTGCCGTAAACGATGGCATCGAGCAAACCGACGGTGGTCAAAGGGGTGGCAAACGGGAAGTCGGCACTGTCTCCCTCAAACAGGGCCACAGCGTCGCCGCCATCCCGAAGCAATCCAGGCTCAAACACAACGTCAGCTCCTGCTACCGCAGGGTTGGCCAGCAGAAAAAAGCCCGCAGAGTCCGTGGACATGCCGTCCAAATCAAACGCGGCATAGACACTGCTGGTTACAGGGCTTCCGCCCCCTTTGTAAAACACCACAGTGTGGCCATCCAAGGAGGTGTTGGGGTCACCGAAAAGCTCTACAAACTCAGTGCTGTCCGGGACTGTGTTGGAGTCGCTGTCCACCTCATTGAGGAAGACTCCTTGAGAAAAACAAAGGCCTGAAGCGGCCAAACACAGTGCGAGCAGCGCCGCGCGGAAAAAGGGAGGTGATGATACGGAACGCATATTCAGTCCGTTGGAATTGGAGGGCGAAAGTAGGAAGCGGAGCGCTTGGAGAGTTTAACAGTTCATGAATTTCCTAGGGTATTCCTGCTGTAACTTCAAGTGCTGATTTCCCGTTGAGGAATTTCTACATGACAAACGCTCCACATCAGGATTTGCGCCAGAACCTGGACGCCTTCATCCGCAAGTACCACAGGAATGAAATGCTGCGTGGGCTGCTGCTGTTGTTGGCGGCCTTCCCTGTGGCCTGGTTGACGGTACTCGCCCTCGAGGCGTTTGGTCAATTTGGGACGGATGCGCGCACCGTTCTGTTCTACGCTTTTGTAGCCACTATTGCAGTGGTCACCATCCGCTACTTGGCCTGGCCGGCATTGCGGTTGTTCCGGCTCAGAGGAGGATTAGACCATGCCCAAGCTGCGCGCATCGTTGGACAACACTTCCCTGAAATTGAGGACCGTCTGCTCAACACGCTGCAACTTCAAGAGCGGGCCGATGCCACGCCTTCCAACCAAGGGCAGGAGCTTCTGTTGGCCTCCATCCACCAGCGGAGCGAACAATTGCGTCCATACCGGTTTACCGCTGCTGTAGACTTTGGAGAGAACCGCCGCTATGTCAAGTACGTCCTGCCCCCCATGTTGGTGTTTGCAGCCCTGTACATCCTGGTGCCGGAGGCCGTCGATGCGCCTACAGAGCGGTTGATCCGACACCGCACCGAGCTGGTCATTCCTCCTGACTTCCGGTTGATGTGTGACCAAGAACTTGAGGCCATTGCCCAATCTGACTTTACGCTGACCATCCGAACGGAGGGAACTGTCGTGCCCACCAAAGTAGAAGTACAGGCGGGCGAGGGTCGTTTTCGAATGAACCGAACAGCTTCTGGAGAGTGGAGCTATGTGTTTCGCAACGTCCGTGAATCCATGAACCTGGAGGTTTCCGCGCCAGCTACACCCGCGCTTGACCTCCGATTGACGGTCCTGCCTAGGCCTGAACTGCAAGACCTCAGAATCGAAATTAAACCACCCCTGCACACGGGGCTTCCCCCATACCAACAGCGCAACGAAGGCGACATCGACGTGCCCGAAGGCACAGAGTTGTCCTTTCAATTGGGTACGCGAAACACCACGGCGTTGGGCCTGCGGTGGGGAGAATCCATGGAGCGTCTGAACCCCGATGTGAGCAACCGTTTTAGTTTTTCCAAAACCGCTGAAAACGACCTCACTTATGTGCTGTACCCACAGTCCGAATCAGTGGGAACGTTGGACTCCGTGCGCTACCGTTTGCGCAGCATCACAGACCGCCCCCCCACCATTCGGGTGGCAGAGATCTCGGACAGTACTGCGCTTACCAGGCTGACTTTCAATGGAATTGTCCAAGACGATTACGGCTTCAGCAGCCTTCGGTTTGTTTGGCGGCCAAAGGGCGGTCAACAGGACATGGCCACCCTCGAAGCACCCCGCGGACGTGAGGACAGCTTCTTGCATTTCTGGGACTTGGCCGACATCGGTGTCGGCCTTGGCGACGAAGTCGAATACTGGTTTGAAATCCGAGACAATGATGGAATCAATGGGGCCAAGGTCACCCGTTCCCGGACTTTCCGCTATGCCGCCCCTACTGAGGAAGAGCTGGCACAACGGTTGGACAGCGCCGATGCCGAACTGACGGCCGCTCTGGAAGAGAACCTGGAGGAAGCCAAGCGACTGCGCGAGCAAATGCGCGAGTTGCGGCGCGAGTTGATGGAAGAAGACGAGCTGGGTTGGGAAGAAAAAGCCGCCCTCGAAGAACTGCTCAAACAGCAGGAGGCGCTCAAGGAGCAGGTCGAGGAGATGCAGGAGAAAAACCGCGAAAAGAACGACCAGCAAGCGGAATTCAGCCCGCCGAATGAAGAGATTCAAAAGAAACAGGACGAGCTGCAAAAGCTGATGGACGAGGTCATGACCGATGAGCTCCAACAGATGTTCGACGAACTCCGAGAGCTGATGGAACAGCTCGAAGAAGGCGACAAGGAGCAAATCGAGGAGCAGCTCGATCAAATGGACCTCGACCAGGAGTCGCTAGAACAAGAACTCGACCGCGCGCTGGAGCAGTTCAAGCAACTGCAATGGGAGCAAAAAATGGAGGAGGCCATCTCAGACCTCGAAAAGCTGGCGGAGGAGCAGGAAGCCCTCGCAGAAGAGACGGAGCAAGGCGAGACCCCTGAAGAGGAGCTTGCTGCGAAACAGGATTCATTGAACAAGGAGTTTGACAAGGTCAAGGAGGCCTTAGATGATGCCGAGAAGCTCAACAAAGAGCTGGAGAACCCCAACAAGGTTCCGACCATGGAAGACCTGCAAGAGGAGATCGAGCAGGAGATGAACGACGCGAGCGAACAACTTGACAACGGAAAAGAAAAAAAGGCATCCGAAAAGCAGAAAAGCGCCGCGGGCAAAATGAACCAGATGGCCCAGCAGATGCAGAGCTCCATGGAACAGGGAGAACAGGAGTCCATGGAAGAAGACATGGAAGCGCTGAGGGCACTGCTCGAAAACATCATCACGCTGTCTTTTGACGAAGAAGACCTCATGGGCTTTGTCGGAAGCACACAAAAGGACGACCCTCGCTACGTTAAACACGGCCAGGTTCAACGGAAACTCAAAGACGATGCAGAGATGGTCAAAGACAGCTTGTTTGCCCTCAGCAAGCGCGTCACGCAATTGCAATCCATGATGGTCAAAGACAGCTTGTTTGCCCTCAGCAAGCGCGTCACGCAACTGCAATCCATCGTAAACAGAGAAATCAACCTCGTCAACCTTCACATGGGTCAAGCTTTAGATGGCTTTACAGACCGCGAAACAAACATCATCACCACCAACCAGCAGTATGTGATGACATCCTTCAACAACCTCGCTTTGCTCCTGGACGAGGTGTTGCAGCAAATGCAGAATCAATCCAGCTGTAACAAGCCCGGAACTGGCAACTGCGAGAAGCCCGGTGGAAGTGGCTCCAAGCCTTCTCCAAGCGCTAAACAACTCAAGGGCATGCAACAGTCTCTCACCAAGCAATTGGAAGAGATGAAGAAAAAAATGAAGGGCTCGAACCAAGGAGAAGGCAAAGAAGGCCAACGAAAATTGAGCAAGGGACTCGCACAAATGGCAGCCCAGCAAGCGGCGATCAGAAAAATGACCCAAGAGCTTGGCAAACAGCTCAATGAAGACGGTTCTGGGCAAGGAAATGGTGTAGAACAGATCGCCAAAGAGATGGAGGAAATCGAGAAGGACATCGTGAATGGCGAACTCGACCAACTCACCTTGGACCGACAGCAAGATATTCTGACAAGACTTTTACAGGCAGAGACTGCAGAACGTATTCGCGGAGAGAAAGAAGAGCGAGAATCCAAGACAGCACGCGAAAACCCAAGGGATACGCCCCCCAGCTTGGAAGATTACGAGCGCCGTAAAGCCCAAGAAATAGAACTTTTGCGCACCGTTCCTGCTGACCTTACCCCGTACTACAAGCAAAAGGTCAACGATTATTTCAATACTTTGGACTCCCCGGAAAGGGAGTGAAGACACATCATGTCCGTACAGCGACACCTGCAAATAGCCTCCCGCATGGAAGGCATTACCGAAGTTGAAGGCCTCATCAACACACTCAGCGAAGAGCTGAGAGTCGATGAGACCCACTATGGAGAGATCTTGATTGCCATGACCGAGGCTGTCAACAACGCCATTGTTCACGGCAACAAACTGGACATCAACAAGATGGTGGATGTAGAAGTGTCAGTTGATGGCACCGTCCTTCAGTTCAAGATTTCCGATGAGGGACCTGGATTTGATTACGACAACATCCCCGATCCAACGGCTCCCGAGAACATCGAAAAGCCAAATGGTCGAGGCGTCTTCCTGATGCGACAACTCGCTGACTCCTGCGAGTTCGAGGATCTTGGCCGTGTGGCCATCATGAGGTTTGACAACGCTATACCTCAGATGGAGAGCGCCAACTGATGGCACCAGAGGCCATCTCATTTCAATTTCAGCACCCCACGTTCCGCTTGCGCCACCGCAGCGCTATCCGCGCGTGGATTCATGCGTGCGCAGCGCAGGAGGGCGCCCAAATAGGCTCTTTGCGCTTCTTGTTTTGCGACGACGGGCACATGCTCGTGGCCAACCGCCAATTCTTGGATCACGATTACCTCACAGACATCCTCACCTTTCCTGACCGCTCTGCGCAAGGAATCGCAGGAGACATCCTCATCTCTGTTGACAGGACCAGAGACAACGCCAACACCCTGTCTATCAACCCACTGGACGAACTACACCGTGTCATCGCACATGGGATTTTACATCTGATTGGTTTTGATGATCACACCCCATCCGACAAATCAACCATGCGGTCAAAAGAAGACTTCTGGCTTACCCAGAGGCGCTTCTAGGCTTCTCAAATGTTCCACGTGGAACAATTTCAATGCTTGAACGATACGACGTCATTGTAGTCGGTGCAGGACACGCCGGCAATGAAGCAGCCCATGCTGCAGCCACCATGGGAAGCAAAGTCTTGCTTATCACGATGAACCTCGCCACCGTTGGCGCCATGAGTTGCAATCCCGCAATGGGCGGAGTTGCCAAAGGGCAAATACTCAGGGAGATTGATGCCTTGGGCGGTAAAAGCGGTGCGATCTCTGATGCCAGCGCCATTCAGTTCCGAATGCTCAACCGTTCTAAAGGGCCCGCAATGTGGTCCCCCCGAACCCAAAACGACAGACACCTCTTTGCTCAGACCTGGCGAACGACACTTGAAAACAACGCCAACATCCACCTATGGCAGGACATGGTGACGGCATTGATCATCGCTAACGGTAAGGTCAAAGGGGTCACCACGCAACTTGGCATAAACATTTACGGCCACTCCACCATTCTGACCTCTGGCACCTTCCTCCAAGGAAAGATCCACCTCGGCCTGCAGCAATTTGCAGGCGGTCGATCCGGTGAACGCGCAGCTGAAGGCATCACAGACCAACTCGCTCATCACGGATTCTTAACCGGACGAATGAAAACGGGCACGCCCCCAAGGGTAGATGGCAGGAGCATCGATTACTCCAAAACTGAAGAACAACCAGGCGAAGCCAGCACAGAAGCATTTAGCTACTACTCCCAGCACCCCATCATAAACCAAGTGCCCTGCCACATTACGTACACCAACCCTTTGGTCCACGACAAACTTGCAGCATCACTTCACCAAAGCCCCATGTTCAATGGCGCAATACAAAGCAAAGGACCGCGCTATTGCCCAAGCATAGAAGACAAGATTCACCGCTTTGCTGACAAGGACAGACATCAGATATTCATTGAGCCTGAAGGCAGACACACCATTGAAACCTATGTCAATGGCTTTTCTACGTCTTTGCCAAAAGAAGTCCAGCTCGAAGCCATGCGCCTGATTCCAGGACTCGAACAGGTTCGCATGTTTCGGCCTGGTTATGCGGTCGAATACGATTACTTCCCTCCCACCCAACTGCACCATACCCTTGAGACCAAGAACCTAGAAAACCTCTATTTCGCTGGCCAAATCAATGGCACCACCGGATATGAGGAAGCAGCATGTCAAGGATTGATGTGCGGAATCAACAGCCACCTCAAGCGAACTGATCAAGACGCATTTACCCTAGGAAGGGATGAAGCCTATATCGGCGTCCTCATTGATGACCTTGTCACAAAAGGTACCGACGAACCATATCGGATGTTTACAAGCCGTGCTGAATATAGAATCCTGCTTCGCCAAGACAATGCAGACCAAAGGCTGAGCCCCAAGGGCCGCAGCCTAGGCCTCATCAACGATGCAGCCTGGACTCAGTTCACAACCAAACAAAACACCCTCGATAAGCTGGAAGACTGGATACACAAGAACAATGCAGATCCAGAAACAGTCAACCCATTCCTGGTTTCTAAGGGAAGTTCCACCATCAAGCAAAAGACACGATGGAACCAACTCATTTCCCGACCGCACATCAAACTATCAGAACTGCTTGCCATCTCTGCTGATCTCCACCAAGAATTTGCTCAGGTTCCAATAACATGGGCTGATTTCATTGAGACCAGTGTGAAGTACAAAGGCTATATAGAAAAGGAGCAAGCTCAAGCAGACCGAATGAAATCATTGTTTGACCTGAACCTTCCAGAAGACCTCGAATACTCTCGCCTGACCTCGCTCAGCATGGAGTCCCGTCAGAAACTCAATGCATCCAAGCCACGCACATTGGGTGAAGCCGGAAAAATCAGTGGAGTCTCAGCTTCCGACCTTTCTGTGCTCATGGTCTACCTAGGGCGGTAAATGTTCCACGTGGAACATCTCCAGGCTTATTTTAAAGCCCTCTGAGGGACTTTCTCATCTTTAGGCACCTCAGCATTGACTTTGCTGCGTTTCGTCAAAAACACAACCCCTTGTAAATCAACAACTTAAATCAAACACAGGTTGATCGACGCTCGGGCGGTACCTTCGCGCGCAAGTACAGCAGACCATGAACATGAAGGCCCACCTCGCGCAGCTCGGACTATCCGACCGCAACCCCGGCACCCAGATCGGAAACACCAACCATAATGTTGGACAAGACATCATCAGCATCAGCCCTGTAGATGGCGCCGCCATAGGCAGCACAGGCGTTTGCGACGCCTTATTGTACGAAGAGGCCATTCAAGCCGCGTCTGCTGCTGCCAAAGAGTGGAGAAACATTCCCGCCCCTCAACGCGGCGAGGTCGTTCGTCTCTACGGAGAAGCCCTCCGTCAGCACAAAGACGCCCTGGGCGCTCTGGTGTCTTATGAGATGGGAAAGAGCCTGCAAGAAGGTCTGGGAGAGGTACAAGAGATGATTGACATCTGCGATTTCGCTGTTGGACTTTCACGTCAGCTGTACGGTTTGACCATGCATTCCGAGCGTCCAGGACACAGAATGTATGAGCAATGGCACCCGCTCGGAGTTGTTGGCATCATCAGCGCCTTCAATTTTCCAGTAGCCGTTTGGAACTGGAATACCGCATTGGCCTGGGTCTGCGGAAACGCTTGCATTTGGAAGCCTTCCGAGAAGACCCCTCTCACCGGTGTCGCATGCCAGAACATATGGAACGAAGTCACCGCCGACCTCGACTATGTGCCCAAAGGCCTCTCTTGTATCATTCAAGGAGACTACAAAGTCGGCGAAATGATGACCCACGACAAACGCGTGGCCATGGTGTCCGCCACTGGATCCATTCGCATGGGTAAAATCGTGGCTCAGGCAGTCGCCGCGCGCCTGGGCAAGAGCCTCCTCGAGCTTGGTGGCAACAACGCCATCATCGTTGAACCAGACGCAGAACTCAAAATGGTGGTGCCCGGCACCGTCTTCGGTGCAGTTGGAACATGCGGTCAACGCTGTACTTCCACCCGTCGACTCATCATCCACAGCAGCATTTACGACAAGGTCTTGGACGCCATCACAAGTGCTTACGGACAACTGCGCATTGGTGATCCACTCGACCAGAACAACCACGTGGGACCACTCATCGACCACGATGCTGTTTCAGCCTACAGCAAGGCCCTTGAAGACGTCGTCGAGCAAGGTGGGCGCATCCTCGTTGAAGGAGGCGTTCTTCAAGGCCCTGGCTACGAATCTGGTTGCTACGTGAAACCAGCGATTGCCGAGGCCAACAACGACATGGCCATCGTCCAGCATGAGACCTTTGCTCCCATCCTGTATGTCATGAAATATGACACCCTCGACGAGGCCATGGCCATGCAAAACGGCGTTGTACAAGGCCTTTCTTCGGCCATCATGACCACCAACTTGCGGAGTGCCGAGCTGTTCCTTTCTGCCAACGGAAGCGACTGTGGAATCGCCAATGTCAACATCGGCACCAGTGGCGCTGAAATCGGAGGAGCCTTCGGCGGCGAAAAGGAAACTGGCGGCGGCCGTGAGTCAGGAAGCGACGCTTGGAAAGGCTACATGCGCAGGCAAACCAACACCATTAACTACAGTACAGAATTGCCCTTGGCACAGGGCATCAAATTCGACTTTTAATGCGCCTTTCGGGCCTGAATAAAGTTGTTTTCATACTGGCCATCGGGCTTGGGTTCACCCAATGCGGTTCCACGCATCAGGATGACCCAAGCCCCAATGCCGGTTCATCATCGGCAACAAACGGCCACCTGGTCTTCTTCCTCTCCGACAGCGTAGAAGTGCATATCCCCGGTCACCGCAGCGCCGATGGGATGGCGCTCTACAATGGCGAGGAACGCATCGACCTTCTCCCTGTAAATCAGACCTGTTACCGCGTACCTGTTTTTGATGGTACCCTGTGCCTTGACGCTCAGGGAATGGGGGTGTGGACCGATGTTCTGCGCACAGTAAAAGACCCATACACCATTGATATACAATGGTTTGATTCAAATCCAATGGTGCAAGACAAAGCCAATTGGTCCAGCTCAGAGACCTGGAGGATGAGTTTCGGAACAGAGGATCCTTGGTTCGGAGACCTTGTATTACAACGCTCCCCTTCAGGCCTCCTCCAAGGAACGGTTGAGACCGCGACAGGAGACTTCCGGTATTTGCATGGCACCGAAAAAGACCACATTCTGAGCCTGCAGACTTTCGACGGGGCCCACCTGTTTCATTTTAGGGCCAATACGAGCCTCAAAGACAGCCTCATTGAAGGGTTATTTTCAAGCGGAAGCCATTACAACACCCCATTTACAGCACACCTCAAAACGGATTCTGATGTACCCCTTGCTTCAGGCATGGAGGCCACTTGGACAGAACTGCCTATCGCATACTCGGCAATAGGCCTCAACGGGGACTCTACCGTGTGGTCATGGTCCAACACAGACAGCGTGACCCACATCCTGAGCATCATGGGTTCCTGGTGCCCGAATTGCATGGACGAACACCGCCTGCTTGCGGGGTTGATGGACAAACACACCAATGTCCACGTGCACACCCTGGCCTTTGAACGGGGCCTTGACCGAGAGAATGGCCGCGAAATGGCCCTGAACAGGCTCAGAGCCTATTCAGAGTCCATGGGACTCACGCGCTACCCAGACAGGTGGCACGTCAACTTGGTTGGTCCTGCGTCAAAAAAGCAGGCCCAACAACTGCTCCCGTTTCTTGACAAGGTCGTCAGCTTTCCTACAAGCCTTGTCTTGTCTCCCGGTGCCGATCGACCCTGGATTCACTCTGGCTTCAACGGACCGGCTACTGGGGTGAAATACGACCTTGAACGCGCCCGTTTTGCTGCCGCTGTCAGCGGTTCGCAGGAAAGTCATTGACCTGGTCCACCACAAGCTTTTTTGAACGGTTTGCCACCTCCCAAGAGGTCAAAAACACCAACCGACCAATCTCTGCCATCTTCGGATAGCGGATTTTATCCGGGGTGTCTCCCGGTCCATGGTAATCCTCATGAACGCCGCTGAAATAAAAAATCACCGGGATGTCATGCTTTGCGAAATTGTAGTGGTCGCTCCTGTAATAGAAGCGGTTAGGATCGTCCGGAGCGTTGAAGGTGTAATCCAGTGCGATTCCGATGTGTTCCTCGTTGACAGCCTCGCTGATCTCATGCAACTCAGTAGATAGTTTGTCACTGCCGATCAAGTACACGTAGCGGTCGTCATCCTTGTGCGCCTCATCAAAGCGGCCCACCATGTCCATATTCAGGTCACACACATGCTGATCCAAGGGAAAAGCTGGGTGATCGCTGTACCACTCGGAACCGAGCAGGCCCTTCTCTTCACCTACAAAAGCCATGAAAAGTACCGACCGCTTCGGGCCCTTGCCCGCTTTTGCCGCTGCCATCCAAGCCTCTGCGTTCTCCAATAGACTCACCGTCCCGCTGCCATCGTCATCGGCACCGTTGTAAATCAACCCCTCTTTATCTACACCCACGTGATCGTAATGGCTTGTCAGTGCTACAATTTCTGAGGCCAACAGGCTGTCGCTTCCGGGCAACAATCCCCAAACATTCGTGGCCTCGACTTTGTCTGCTTTACGCGCCAAATGAAGCTCCATGGCGCCTAAATCAGTGCCCTTCAATTTGCGTTTTGGCCACTTTTTGCGGACATCCTTCATGGACTTCCAACCTGTAGATCTCAGCAGCACATCTTCGGATACCAACAACGTTGGCAGGTCTGTGCCTTCACCCTCGCGCTCTACATCCAACCTCATCCGTTCCCGGCTCAACCAAGGCACCAGGCGTGACTTCAATGTTGCAAACTCAGGGGTCACCAGTACCGTTGCAACCGCACCCAAACTGTCGGCCAACATGCGCTTTGCCGACGGATCCTGGCTCCACTTGCTGGGAGAATCTGTGCCGGTTAACTCGAAGCCCTTCTCAGCACTTCCTGGTTCACCAGACATCATCACCACGGTTTTACCCGAGACATCCAATCCTGCGTAATCGTCCCACAGTCCATCCTGAATGCCATAGCCGACGAACACAGCTTCAGCGACGATATCCGCCACCTCAATGCCCGGGTATGGCACGAAATCATCCTTAAAGACGAGTTTCTCTGTACCCAAGGTCAACAACCCCCCTTTCAATTGTGTGACCGTGAGGGGCACGGTCTGAAAATAGCTGCCGTTCACCGGCTGAAGGCCCAGTTCCTCGAACTGAGAAGCCAAAAATGAAGCGGCCTTTCGTTGACCAGGTTTTGCGGTTTCCCTGCCCTCCATCGAATCTGCGGCCAAAATGTAGAGCAGTTCCGACAGGTCCTCTGAAGTGATCGTGCTGGCCCATTGCTGGGCAGAATCGGTATGAAACAAAGTTTGAGCCGGGAGCAATGGAATGCAGCCTAGGCACAATGCCAAAAGGGAAATACGACAGGTCATGAGCAGGCAATTTTAGTGACCCGACGCTCATGTCGGCCACCTTCGAAAGGGGTATCTAGAAATGCTTGGACACAATCCAAGGCATCAGGAATGGCAATAAACCGGGCAGGCAAACACAACACGTTGGCATTGTTGTGCTGGCGGGCAAGCGCCGCTATATCAGGCCGCCATGCAATGGCTGCTCGGACTCCTGCGTGCTTGTTGGCCGTCATGGCGACGCCGTTTGCAGAGCCACAAATCAAGATGCCCAACACACCTTCTTTTGATACCGCCTCTGCCAAAGGGTGGGCGTGATCGGGGTAGTCAACGCTGTTGCCGTCGGGTGTACCGTGATCGGTGATTTCAATACCTCGATCTACAAGCCAGTGCATGAGCGTTGTTCTCAAGTCACCCCCTGCATGGTCATTTGCCAAGTGAATCCTCATGGTTCGAAGTTCAACTTCAGCGCACCTTGTGTCATCCACATTAAAATGTGAATTCGCACCTTTCCCTGTTGGAAACCCAACAGAAAGAAAATTTGGTGGTTTGGTCCTCTTGTAGGCTTCTAAAACGAACGCGCCAAACCAAACATTTAGGGGTATCATTTCTGCCCATAATGCCCACAGAGAATGAGGTTATGTACACACCGTACAATGGAACCAATTCCCCTAAATGAGACTTGTACTCAGTCCAGTCAAAATTGTGGATGACGCACTCAATGGTTTGGTTCTCACTCATTCAAGGACGTCAGTAAGTCTTGAAAAAATCGAAAAAGGTGTTGATGACCATTGCCTCCAAGTAAATGGTCAAGGAGTTTTCAGACCTATCAACAGACCTACTATACCTATGATTTCTTTTCTAAAGAAAATTGAATAATACATAGTTGGGGTAAAAACCCATTCTCGGGATGGAGAGGGTTCGATGTGGCGGGCGAACTTGCCGGTGTGATTGGGAAGATAAAATACGGCTTGTTGCTCTGGATGTGCCAGGGTGTATTCGTTGTGTTGTGGGGACAGGACAGTTCGTTTGTGGAGTATCGCTTTGCTGATGGCGCAGTGAGCAGCCGGGGAATGTTGGTGGGAGGCGTCCCGTCTGGGTTTTGGACGTCGTTTAACGAGGAAGGGATGCGCAAGAGCGAAGGCAACTGGTTGTCAGGAGAATTGGTAGGTGAATGGGTGTTTTATGATGGGCAAGGCCGGGTACAAACCACTTTGAATTACAGCATTGGCCGCAAAGACGGACTGGAGCAACAGTGGGATACTTTGGGGGTACTGATCCGCTCACTGCCTTGGAAGCAAGACACTTTGAATGGCTGGGAGATTGGATACAATCCCAACGGCTCAGAGTTGGAGAGAATACCATGGAATTCTGGTCAAAAAGAGGGCATAGCATTGGGTTACGGCTACAGCAAAAGTGGGGAGCGAAGGATCATTCGCCGGATGGGGTACCGCGAAGATTTGCTGCGCTGGGTAGAGGATATCAACCGGTATGACGACCAGGGCAGAGAGACGGGAAAATGGATGACATTTTGGCCCAATGAGCGTGTCCGCTCGGAAGGACCCTATGACAGAGGCTTGAGAGAAGGAGTCTTCAAGTTCTTCAACCGCAATGGAGATTTAGAGCGGACAGAAACTTACAAGAGGGGCGAACGTGTGATGGATGCTCCTGAAGCCGTGGCGTTGGATTTACGCAAGTCATTTCATTCCAACGGAGAGGTGTCCAGACAGGGCCCGTGGCGGGAGAATACACCGATGGGTACGCACCGGTACTTTGATGAATCTGGCCATTTGATTGAAGTCAAAGTGTTTAGAAATGGCCAACTTCATGCAACGGGTATGTTGGACAGTTTGGGAAGGAGGTTTGGAGAATGGACGCTGTTCTGGAAAGAAGGAATGCGCAAAGAGACGGGCCATTATTTGGAAGGCAAACGCGATGGAAACTGGACGTTTTATGCCACGGATGGTCGTGTGGAACAAGAGGGTGGATATCGGGCAGGGGCATGGCACGGTACCTGGAAGTGGTACCATGAAAACGGAGCCTTACACAGGAATGAAGGTTATCGGAAGGGCAAAGAGGACGGGAAGTTTGTAGAGCTTTCCGCAGCAGGAGACACCTTGGCCAGAGGTTCTTATGAGCGCGGCCTTAAGCAAGGTCAATGGTTAGAGCATGTCAACGACGACAGGCGGACAGGCCAATATCTAGATGGTGAACCTGACGGGTTATGGCGCCATGTTTCTGCAGATGGCAAGGTCAGGTTCGAAGGTGAATACGTGGCGGGAATTCCGACAGGACAGCACGTAACATTTTGGCCCAATGGCGTGAGGTCTTCTGTAGGATCTTATGAGGGTGGTTTGCCTGAGGGAAATTGGCGTTACTTCGATGCCATGGGTGTGGTCAGACTGGTGAGGCAGTATCGCAGCGGTAGAATTTTCAAAGTCAATGGTTCCAAAACGGATCGGTGATCATGGGTAAGAACGGAGGTTTATCCGGCGCTTGGCCTACAGATTGGATGGATGCTTTGCCCTCTGCCATGCTGTTGCTGTCAGAGTCAAAGGTGGTCGAGGCCAACGAACGCGCCCGGTTTTTGTTGGGTTTGGAGTTGGGTTTTGAGCCCTTCGATTGGTTGCAGAGCGGTCTATTTATTTGGCGCCAAGAAGACAAGACTTACTACGATGCTTGCTGGGGTGATTTGCCGCATGATAAGCGGATTCCAGTGCGCATGGAGTTGGTGTTGAAGCGCGGAAAGGAACGGACGTTCCAATGCGAAATCCGACTGACACCAGGACCCCAAGGAACGGGTTTGCTGCAGTTGGTGGACATCAGCGAGCAACAGTTTAGACAGCAGGCCCTCCAAGACAGGGAAGCGCATTATCGAAGGTTGAATGACATCGCCCAAGAAGGCATTGTATTGGTGCAGAATGGTGTGGTGCTCGATGTGAACAGCCGGTTTTTGGTGATGATGGGTTTGGAACATCCAGATCAGGTGATTGGCGACTCGATCAAACAACTTGGATTTAAACGCCTTGGCAACCTCGAGCCTATTGTGGGTAGTGGTGTGTTCGATCGGGCAGATTGGAACTTGACCAATAAATCAGGGGAAACCCTTCACCTGGACATCGGCAAGGGAAAGCTTGAGGACGGCCTTGAGGTGTGGATGATGTACGATGTTTCCGATCGAAAGCGCATAGAATTTGACCTGGTCCAAGAGCGAGAGCGCTTCCGTTTGCTTGTGCAGAGTTCGCCCAATGGAATTGTGTTGCTGGTAGACGAGATGGTGCGCTATGCCAATCCAGTTGCCTACAGTCTTTTTGAAGACATTGACTTAGAGGGCATGAAGTTCGAGGGCCTTTTTCCTGAATCGCTGTCTGAGCGGATTGCCAACTCTGCGAAGGAGACAAGATCGGGCCATGTGGTTCCCGAGTGGGAGGTAGAGTTGCCTTTGGGAAAAAGGATCATGCTCAAGTGGAAGCTGACCATTTTCGACGGACAGCCGGCCGTGCAAGTCAACTTGTCAGATGTGACCGACCGCTATTCTTTGATGCAAGAGCGCATTCGTGCCGAAGTTGCAGAAGAGGCCAACCAGCAATTGACCCAAGAGATTGAACATCGAATTGCGGTTGAATCTGCTCTAAAAGGGACGACGGCCCGATTGAGGTCTATTGTTGAATCTGGTGAGGACTTTATCATTTGGACAGCCTCTGAGGACCATCAAGTGACGAGCGCCAACGCCAACTTTGACAACTGGCTTAGCTTGAAAGGAGGTGCTGCTGAGAATGAGAACAGGAGCAGCATTTTGAAAGCGCAGGTGCTCAAAAGCGTTGACCTCAACGGGTTTGACCTCAAAGACCGGTTTTCTCGGGCTTTGGCGGGAAAACCCCAGCGTTTTGAATGGGCAACGAGCCGCGATGAGCAGGAGGGTGGAAGGCGTTGGCTGCAGTTGTTTCTGAACCCCATTGATTCGCCAGGAAGCAAGGGTGAAATCAGTGCCATTGCATATGACATTACAGAGCGTAAACTCATCGACCGCAGAATTCGCGACGCCCTAAAGGAAAAGGAGATTTTGTTGCAGGAGGTGCACCACAGGGTTAAAAACAACCTGCAAATCATCCATTCAATTTTGAATCTGCAGAAGAAATTTGTGGACGAGGAAAAGACCATTGTGGGCCTGGAGGAGATTCAGAACCGGGTGTCTACCATGAGCATCATTCACGAGACGCTCTACCAAAACACAGACGTATCTAGGATTGGTTTTCCAAGCTACATTACTCGGATAGCAGGCAACATCATTCAGGGTTATCGGAGTGAAACACACGTTGAGTTGGTGACGGAGCTGGAGGATGTCGAAGCCCCTTTGGATCAGGCGATTCCGTGTGGTTTGATTCTGAACGAATGGGTGTCAAATGCAATGAAATACGCATTTATAGGCCGCAGTCAAGGGACCATTACGGTCAAACTGAGGGTGGAAGATGTTCCAGAATCAGAAGGTGAGGAAGCGGTTTACATCGAGGTAAAAGACGATGGGGTTGGTCTGCCGGACGGGTTCGACTGGAGTGGCCGCGACTCGCTGGGACTTTACCTCGTGCAGGCGCTCAGCGAGCAACTTGATGCCGAGTTGACCGCAGAATCTGATGAGGGTACCCGCTTTTTTATTAAATTTCGGCGACCCAAAAACCTGTTTGACGGATAGTCGGTTCGAATTTATCGAACTATTCCACAGGTTTGGGCACCTGAACCCAAAGCCATATGTCCATCAACATTCTCGTTACTGAGGACGAAAGCATCGTCCGTAAAGACATCGAACAAACCCTTGAGAAGATCGGGTACAATGTTGTGGGCGCTGCCGACAACGGAGAGGACGCGATTGACCTGGCTGTGAGATTGAGGCCTGATGTGATCCTTATGGACATCATGTTGAAGGGCGACATGAACGGCATTGCTGCAGCAGAGGAAATCAAGCGGACGCTGGATGTCCCGATTATCTTTTTGACGGCATACGCTGATCGCAGCACTTTGGGAGAAGCCAAGCTTGCTGAGCCGCACGGATACATCTTGAAGCCTTTCAAGGATGTGGACCTGCAGACCAGCATTGAAATGGCCATCCACAAGTTTTCTAAGGAGCAGGAGGCCCGTTTGGAAAACGAGTTTTTACGGAACATGGCCGAGCATAAGGAGTCGGCAGAGTACCTGTTTGTGAAGAACCGCAGCCGGTTGATGAAGATTGACCACAACGACCTTCTTTTCATTGAGGCGCTGAAAGACTACGTGGTGGTTCATACGCCCGAGCAGAGTTTTACCATTCACAGCACCATGAAGGACGTGGAGAACAAGCTCAGTGAGCGCCGTTTTATGCGGGTCCACAGAAGCTATATCGTGAACCTCGATGCCATTCACAGCATCAAATACTCTATGATTCAGGTGCGGGACATGGAGAAGGAAATCCCCATTGGTGGCAGCTACAAGGACTTGCTTGCGAGCAGGATTAACTTGCTCTGAATCAATAAACCATCAGTAAAAAAGAAAACCCCGGAGATCAACTCCGGGGTTTTTTGTGCTCCCCCACCTGGACTTGAACCAGGGACCTACTGATTAACAGTCAGTCGCTCTAACCAGCTGAGCTATAGGGGAATGCTCAGTCCCACAAAATAGGGAGCGCAAAGATACGCCGTTTCTCTAATGATTGCAACGCTAAACGGCTCATAAAGGGGAGCACTATCTTTGCGGCAGAATTTTTCGACATGTCATTTGATTCCTCCTCTGTGCTTGCTGTTGGCACCGTTGCGTTCGATACCATTCAGACACCCTTTGGTTCGAGAGAACGAATTGTGGGGGGTGCAGGGACATACATTGGTTGGTCGGCGAGCACCTTGGGTGTGCGAACGGGCCTGGTCAGTGTAGTGGGTGAAGACTTCGCCCAAGAAGAGCTGAACCGCATGCAGAATGCAGGCATGCTTGTGGAGGGCATTGAGCGCAAGGCAGGGGAGAAGAGCTTTTTCTGGTCAGGCTCGTACCACATGGACATGAACGGCCGGGATACTTTGGAGACGGAGCTCAATGTGCTGGCAGACTTTAAGCCGGTCATACCGGAGGAGTGGAAGGGGGCCAAGTGGCTGATGCTGGGCAACATTGATCCCAACTTGCAGGCCTCTGTTTTGGACCAACTGGAAGGCCGGCCGGAGCTTGTGGTATTGGACACCATGAATTTTTGGATGGACATTGCCATGGAGCCTTTGAAGGCTGTCATTGCGCGGGTCGATGTTCTGACGATCAACGATGAAGAGGCGCGCCAACTGTCAGGCGAGCGGAGCTTGATGAAAGCAGCGCGGTGCATCTTGAACATGGGACCACGCTATTTGATCATCAAGAAAGGGGAGCATGGCGCGTTGTTGTTTCACAAGGGTGCAGACGGCGTGGAGTACTTCTTTTGTCCAGCGCTCCCATTAGAGGAAGTGGTGGATCCAACAGGAGCAGGAGACTCTTTTGCCGGCGGATTTATCGGGCACTTGGCTTCTGTGGGCAAGACAGACTTCGAAGCCATGAAAGAAGCGGTTGTTGTCGGAAGCGCCCTGGCCAGCTTTACCTGCGAATCCTTCGGTACCGAAGGCATTTCTTCTGTGGATTCAGGCGCTTTGAATGCCCGATTGCATCAATTCAGAAAAATGACGCGTTGGGAAGAGCAAAGGGTGGCCGTCGCCCTTTGATTTAAGCGTTCAGATTGACCCGAAGAGCCGGGTCAACAGGAACCCCTTTTTCCCACCATTCAAAGTGAAGGTGGGGCCCCGTGCTGTGGTCCCCTGAGTTTCCGATGATGGCGATGACTTCGCCTTGGTCCACGCGGTCACCGGCATTGACTTCAAGCCTGCTGTTGTGCATGTAGACCGAAAGTTTGTCTCCGGAATGCTGCAGGATGAGCGTATGGCCTCCTCCAGCGGTAAACCCCGCAAAAACAACGGTTCCCTTGCCAGCGGCCTTGACGGGGCTGTTCTCGGGAGCGACCAAGTCGATGCCCCAGTGTCCAATGGCAGGATTCCACCCGTCTGACACCCTTCCGTCGACAGGCGAGAGCCACAACCCGGTGTCGTCGAGTCCCCCGCTGCGACCAATGGAGAAGGCGTCTTCTTCGGCCACTTCCATGCGCAGGCGCTCCAACGAAGGGCTCGGGCTTTCAGTGGCGATGGGGTTGCTGACTGCAGGTCCTTCTTCAGAGGTTTCCATGAGGGAACTTGGTGAGATTCGACCCTCCAAGACCGCGATCATATTTTCGAGGTATTGGGCTTGAATGTCCAGTTCGCGAGACAATGAATCGGTTGCCATCCAGGCATCCTTTTGCATTTGACGCGTTTCGGTGGAAACGTATCCCGGCACCACCCATTCCCGCAGTGGTGTCAAAGCAATGGCGGCATAGGTCAAGCCTATGACTGCGGCAACGGTGGCAGCAGCCATCCACCTTAGGTGTCCCGGCTTGACGCGCAGGGCCCACTTCTCTGCAAAAGTCCCTTCTTCTTGAAGAATCAGCCGGTAGTCGTTGCGCTTTTGATGCTTGCGCTTGGACGGTTGGTGTGGCTTTTTTGAATTCATCTGGGGTCAAAGATGGCAGAGAACACCTGAGTGTGACGGGTATTTTGCAGACGGGTCGGCTCTATTGCAATATTTTCGCGCCTGTTGAGTTGGCACAAGGCAGTGCGGCACATCATGCATCGAACCCCCACATCCAATCACCAGCCCATGAGATCCAGGTGGAGTAGTCTGTTTTCAGGGTGGATCGTGTTCTCTCTTTTGTTGGTGTTCACAGTCATGTGGACCGGCTGCACCACGCAGCGGGATGGCCGATTCTACAGGGCGTATCACAACACTACATCTCGGTTTAACGGCTTTCACTTTGCCCGACTGGCCATGGAAGAGGCCGATCAGAAATTGGCAGAGTCTCAAGAGGAAAATTGGGATGAAGTGATTCCGCTTTTTCTCTATGGGACAGAGGATCAGGCTGACTTTTTATACCCGTTGATGGAGCGGGCCATTGAGAAATGCTCTCGGGTTGTGGACCGGCACGCCATGACACCGCCATCCAGTCTGAAGAAGGATTTCAAGCGCCCCCAACTGAACCGGTGGATCGACGACAACTATACGATTATCGGAAAAGGCCACTTCTACAAGGGAGACTTTGTGAAGGCTGAAGAGGTGTTCAAGTATCTGCAGCGCAAACACAAGGAGCCTGACAGCCAAGTGGCAGCAGGGGCTTGGTTGGCGCGCACGTACATGGCATTGGAAAACATGCCCAAGGCCAACTCGGCGCTGCTTAAAGCCGTCGGTGAGCGTGACGCATCGGACGCCTTGCGCGCGGATGCCTTCTTGGTACAGGCGGACTTTCAGCTTTCCCAAAGCAACATTGAAGAGGCCATGGGCTCCATAGAAAGGGCCATTCCCCTCATTAAGAAAAAGAAGGACCGGGCGAGGCCCATGTTTGTCTTGGCGCAATTGAAGCAGCGCTATGGCCGGAACCAGCAAGCCATTGACCTCTTCGAGGATGTGGTCAAACTGAAGACGCCATATGAAATGGAGTTCCAGGCCCGTATGCAGCAGGCATTGGCCTATGACCGAAGGGGGGGCAGAAGTGAAGAAATCAGGGAGTTGTTCTTCGACATGCTCGATGACGACAAGAATGAGGACTACCGAGACCAGGTGTTCTACGCGTTGGCTCAAATTGAGCTCGAGGAGCTGAACCGCGAGGAGGGCATGGACTATTTGCGGGATGCATTGGCGGAGGATTCGGGAAACCGGAGGCCCCGCATGAAGAGCTTTTTGGCACTGGCTGACCTGCATTTAGAAGACCGCTCTTACGAATTGGCGCAAGCCTATTATGACAGCACCTTGGCCAATATGGACGAGGATCACCCTCGATACGCAGAGGTGCGCAACAACGCCAAGAGTTTGACTGAACTCGTGGAGCAGTTGATTGTGATCGTGCGCAACGACAGCCTCAGGGAGCTTTGCGATTTGGATGAAGATGACCGGTTCGCGCGGTTGGAGGACATCATCGAGGGCCTGCGCATCGCTCAGGAAGAGGCACAGGCAGAATCGGACCGCTTGGCAGAAGAGGCCATTCAGGCCAGCTTTAATGGGCCGGGCAGCGCCACGGCTTTTTGGCCATACAACCCCAGGCTTAGGACCGCTGGCCAATCGTTTTTTGTAGACCGCTGGGGAGACAGACCGCTGGAAGACGATTGGAGGCGCAGCCGAAAAATGGCTGCCGCATTTGGAACCATTGAAGATGTGGTGGACGACGTGGCTTCTGTAGACTTACTGTCCACCAGTGGGGAGCTGCCTACTCCAGAGGAGTTGATGGAGGGCTTGCCTTGTGATGAGGAACAGCGTGTTGAGGTTGATGTAGAGACGGCAACGGCGGTCTATCAAAGCGGAGTGATCTACAAGGAGAAGCTTGAAGACACCGACAATGCGATTGAGGCTTGGGTGGACTTGTTGGACCGGTTCGAAGAGAGCGGGGAACATCCTTTGGCCCACTATCAGCTGTACCGGACTTACTTGTTTTTGGAGGAGACGGAGAATTATGCGAATCCGTTTTGCAGCACCTGCAATTCACAGTTTTGGGCAGACCAAATTTCATTGCGTTACCCTGACAGCGAATGGGCCCAGCTCGTTGAAGATCCAGATTTTGTGGACTTTGAGGAGCAGCGCAGGTTGGATGAGCTCGCGGCTTACGAGGCGCACATCATCCGCTATTATTCCCAAAAGGATTATCAAGACATTCTGACGGAGATCAATGCCACCTTGGACACGGTGCCCAATCACACCCAGGAGTGCCGGTACCGATTCTTGAGGGCCCAGTGTATTGGGTGGCTTGACGGGCGTGCGCGCAGTCGGGACAATTACATTGATGCCCTGAAGCTGGTGGTGGCCAGTTGCGATTCTACAGAACAAGGCATGGCCGCCCGGGAAATCTTGGCTGGATTGGGAGTGGGTGAGAAGGGGCCCAAAGAAGAGAAAATGAACGGCGTTCCCACCCTTCCAGACGTTGGCAATTACACCGACAAGCCTGTTTTGGAGCATTACTTGGGTGTGATTATTCCCGTTAAGGATGGCGACGCAGAGGGCACCAAGGCTGCGCTTTCAGACTTTAACCGCCAGTACTTTGCGAGTGCTGAACTCAAGGTGACGAGCAACTTGTTGGACAGAGAGAACCAGTTGGTGCTGGTCAAACAGTTTGTCAGAAAGGACCGGGCGATGGATTACTACCGTGTTTTGACTGGAAACAGGGAATCCATGATTGACTTCAACACCAGTGGTTACAAGACTTTTGTGATCCACACGGAGAACTACGTCGAGCTCTTTAAGAGTAAAAATGTGGACGGTTACCGCATCTTCTTCGACCAATATTACCTTCGGGAGTGAATGTCAGCTGAGTAAGCGACAGGACCACATTTACTATGGCACGACAACGCACCAACGAAGTTTCCCTAGAGCAGGGCATAAACCGCATTGTGGAAGGGACCCATATGGAGGGCATTATTCGCAGTGAGGGAAGCATTAGAATCGATGGATCTTTCAGTGGTGACATCCATACCGCTGGACGCCTTGTGATTGGAAAATCAGGCCGTATTGAAGGCCGCATCGATTGTATGGATTGTGAGTCGGAAGGACTTGTGTTGGGAGAATTGAGGGTTGCGGGGCTTTTGAGTCTCAAGGCGTCGAGCAGGGTGGATGGTGAAATCCAATACGGCAGGATGGCTGTAGAGGCTGGTGCCCAGGTGGTCGGCACGTGCCGTTTGGATGGAGAACAAGAACTACAATTGGCCAGTAAGGACGGTGACACTAGGATTGAAGATGCCCAAGAGTCGCGCCTCCAGCAATCCGCCTAAAGGGGACAAAGGAGTGATGCGCCACATGGGACTGGCGGCTACACTTGCGGCGGGAATTGGCGGTGGAGCTTGGCTCGGCAGTCAATGGGACGAATCTTCGGGCCATGAATTACAGTGGGCGACGGCTTTGTGCGCCATGTTGGGTCTTGCGGCTTCTTTGACCGTGGTATTTCAAGACTTAAAGCGATGAAGTTTCATCTGATGAACGCGCTGACTGGGGCAGCGGGAATGATTTTGGTGTCCACCTTGGGAGAGCCATTGTTGACAGACGCTGTGCGTCTGCCTTTGCAAGCCGTGGTGGTGGTCCTTTTTTTAGTGACCCTTGTGCTTGAGCGCATGTTGAGGCCTAAAAAAGGCGTAACGCCTGGGGCACTGGTGAGAAATGTAATGGGAGCGACCCTCATCAAAATGATGTTGGTGATGACGGGAATCTTGTTTTATGTCGTCTTGGATGGTCCTGACCCCAGAAACTTTGCCATCGCGGCCTACCTGCTGTATGCCTCATTTACAGCGATTCTTGTTGCAGAATCCATGCGCCATTCTGTGCCACCAACGGGCGGCGTTTGATAGTTCTGTGTTCTCGGATGCGAAAAGGGTTCGGGGTAAGGAATACGGTGGCTATCTTCGCACCCAAATTCGCTACGGCGATGTTCGATACAACCCGGTCAAACAACGGCATCATGCGCTTTTCAATGAGGATCATGTCTCTTCTGTTGAGCTTAGGCTTTACCGGAAGTGTCTTGGCCTCTTCCGGAGGCGGAGAGAATCCTGATCCGGGCGAGTTTATCATTCATCACATTGCCGACGCGCACGACATTCACCTTTGGGGTGAAGGTCCTTCTGCCGTTCACATTCCCCTTCCCGTCATCTCATACTCTCCGGAGTACGGGGTGAGCATGTTCTCCAGTGCGCACTTGTTGCACCACGGTGAAGATCATGTCGACATGTCGGACCACGGCATGGAGGGGGCGCATGAAGAACACGCACCGCATGGCGGAAGTGGCCAATACCACTGCCACGAAACGGGACTGACCTACTCCTTGGATGGCAATGGGGCCCTGCACGCCCACAACAATGCCGGAGAGCACGTGCACGCTTACGACCTGTCCATCAGCAAGAGTGTGTTGGGCATGTTTATCGTGATTTTCATGATGCTGCTCATCTTCCCGCGAGTGGGTTCTGCATACAAGAAGAGGAAGGGCCAGGCCCCGAAAGGCTTGCAAAACGCACTCGAGCCCCTCATCCTGTTCATCCGCGACGAGGTGGCCGTTCCCAGCATCGGCGCGAAAAAGGCCGATCGGTACCTGCCTTTTTTGCTGACCACGTTCTTCTTCATTTTCCTATGTAACCTCCTGGGCCTTGTTCCTTTTATCGGGGCATTCAACGTCACGGGCACGGTAGGGGTCACATTGATTTTGGCCACGTTTGTCTTCATCATCACGACGGTGTCAGGCAACCGCCATTATTGGGGACACATCTTTTGGCCCCCAGGCGTCCCGCTCCCTATCAAGCTGATTTTGGTGCCCGTTGAGGTGGTCGGAATTTTGTTGAAGCCCGCGGTTTTGATGATCCGTTTGACTGCGAACATCGGTGCCGGGCACATCATCATTTTGGCGCTGACATTTTTGGTCTTCATCATCAGTGATTACGGCGCTCATACGGCTGCCGGAATCGGAACTGGAATATTTTCTGTGGCGTTCATGATTTTCATGTACTTCATCGAATTGCTTGTGGCGTTTTTGCAGGCATACGTTTTCACCCTTTTGGCGGCGCTGTACTTCGGTGACGCGACCCAAGAGGCCCACCATTGAACACAACCCAAATCAACCCCTAATCTCTTCCTTATGGAACTCGCAATGATCCTCATGGAGGCTGCTAACATCACCAAAGGCCTCGCTGGCATTGGTGCAGGTATCGCAGCCATTGGTGCTGGTGTCGGCATCGGTCGCATCGGCGGAAGCGCCCTCGAATCGATGGCCCGTCAACCCGAAATCAGCGGTGATCTCCGTGCGAACATGATTGTGGCTGCCGCTCTTGTAGAGGGTGCCGCTTTGTTCGCCATCATCGTCTGCTTCCTCGCAAGCTGAACCGGGCTACAGCCTCAGTTCCATGGAAGCGTTTCTGAATACCGTTTACGGTACCGTTTTTTGGTCGACCATCTCCTTTTTGGTGGTGTTGATCTTGATGCGGCGTATGGCTTGGGGCCCGATTCTTCAAGGCTTGAAAGAGCGCGAAGAGGAAATCGATGGCGCCCTAAACAAGGCCAAAGAGGCGCGGGCAGAGATCGAGAATCTCCAGTCTGACAACGAGCGTCTTCTGCAGGAGGCTCGGGCTGAGCGCGACGGCATGTTGCGTGATGCTCGGGACATGTCGGATAAGCTTGTTGCGGACGCCAAGCAATTGGCCAAGGAAGAAGGTGAGCGCATGATCGTTCAGGCCAAACAGGCCATCGATGGTGAGCGCGCTGGAGCCGTGGCCGATCTTAAAGCCGAGGTGGCCAAGTTGAGCCTTGAAATTGCTGAGACGCTGGTTCGCCAGGAGCTCAGTGATGACGGGAACCAGCAGGCGCTCATCGGCCGAATGATTTCGGACTCCAAACTGAATTGATCGAATGTCTGCCAGCTCTGTAGCCCGCCGATATGGCAAATCCTTGTTCACGCTCTGTAAGGAGCAGAACGCAGTGGATGTTGTAGAGCAGGATATGCGCGGCCTCATCGAAGCGATGAAGGAAAACCGTGAGCTGTCTGCTGTTTTGGCCAGTCCGGTTGTGCGCCCAGAAAAGAAGGAGGCCATTATGCGCTCCGTCTTTGCTACATGCCAACCTCTGACCGTTTCCTTTTTGGCGCTTTTGGCGGACAAGGGACGGGCAGGGATGTTGGATCACATGGCGCAGGCATTTGTGGATTTGGTGCGCGAAGAACGGAACGTGGTGGTGGCAGAAGTCACAACTGCGGTAGCTTTGGATGAGGCACGACGCGCAGAAATCAATGCATTGATCGGCAAAATCCACCAGGGAGGGGTGGAATTGTCGGAGAAGGTTGATCCCACACTCATCGGCGGCTTTAAGCTGCGGATTGGTGATCGGATGATCGACGCTACGGTATTTGAGTCCTTGAGGACCCTGCACCGAGACCTTACCAACAACCCATACGAACCGGCTTACTGAGCGTATTTCAACCTCATGTCCCAGATCAAACCCGCCGAAGTTTCAGCCATTTTGCGAGAGCAATTGGCCGGCAATCAGACCGCTGCTGACCTTCAAGAAGTCGGTACTGTACTCCAGTTAGGAGACGGAATTGCGCGTATTTATGGCCTCTCAAATGTGCAGGCCGGTGAGCTCATTGAGTTCGAAAACGGCGTGCGTGGCATCGCATTGAACCTCGAGGAGGACAATGTGGGCGCAGTGCTGCTTGAGCCATCAGGAGAGCTGAAGGAAGGATCATCGGTAAAGCGGCTGAACCGGATCGCCTCTGTAAAGGTGGGGCGCGGCATGCTCGGTCGAGTTGTCAATACTTTGGGTGAGCCCATTGACGGAAAGGGCCATATCGAGGGGGACCTTTTCGATATGCCACTTGAGCGCAAGGCGCCAGGCGTGATTTTTCGTCAGCCGGTAAACGAGCCCCTGCAGACGGGCATCAAGGCCGTTGACTCAATGATTCCGATTGGCCGAGGCCAGCGGGAGTTGATCATTGGTGACCGCCAAACTGGAAAGACAACGGTGGCGATTGACACCATCATCAACCAAAAGGAATTTTATGACGCAGGAGAGCCTGTGTTCTGCATGTACGTTGCGATTGGACAGAAGGGTTCTACTGTGGCGGGCATTGTTCAGACCTTGGAAGAGGCTGGCGCTATGGCCTACACGGTGGTGGTGGCTGCGACTGCAGCTGACCCTGCTCCACTTCAGTTTTATGCGCCTTTTACGGGTGCAGCGATCGGCGAGTTCTTCCGTGACACAGGCAATCCCGCGTTGGTGGTCTATGATGACCTCTCCAAGCAAGCGGTGGCTTACCGTGAGGTGTCGCTGTTGCTGCGCCGTCCTCCGGGCCGTGAAGCTTATCCAGGGGACGTGTTCTATTTGCACAGCCGCTTGTTGGAGCGTGCAGCCAAGGTGATTGCCGACGATGGCATTGCCAAGGAAATGAACGACCTGCCCGAGAGCATTCGACACATGGTGAAAGGAGGTGGTTCTTTGACCGCGCTTCCCATCATTGAGACCCAAGCGGGAGACGTTTCTGCTTACATCCCGACCAACGTGATTTCCATTACGGATGGTCAGATTTTCTTGGAGAGCAGCTTGTTCCTTTCCGGTGTACGTCCTGCCATTAACGTGGGCATCTCGGTTAGCCGGGTAGGGGGTAACGCCCAGATCAAGTCGATGAAGAAGGTGTCAGGTACATTGAAGCTTGACCAAGCCCAGTACCGTGAGCTCGAAGCGTTTGCCAAGTTTGGTTCTGACCTTGACGACGCCACAAAGGCGGTCCTCGACAAGGGCATGCGCAACGTGGAGATCTTGAAGCAAAGCCTGAATTCACCGATGCCTGTTGAGGAGCAGACTGCCATCATTTATGCTGGAACGAAAAACCTCTTGAAGACGGTTCCCGTTGACAAGGTGAAGGAATTCGAATCTGCATATTTGGATTACCTGCGCTCAAAGCATGGCGAGACCATGGCTGAGTTGAAGACAGGTAAGTATTCAGATGAATCCCAGAAGGTGATGTCTGAGGCTGCTGCTGAAGTCAGCAAGCAGTTTGCAGGAGCCTGAACGCACTGAACGATGGCTGGAGGTCTCAAGGAAGTTCGCAACCGCATTGCCTCTGTCGGAAGTACCCGGCAGATCACGCAAGCGATGAAGGTCGTGTCGGCGGCCAAACTGCGCCGCGCTCAAGATGCGATCACGCAGATGCGTCCGTATGCTGAAAGGCTTCAGGAGATCTTGGTCAATGTGAGCGGTTCAATGGAGGGGTCTGAAAACCCGTATGCCATTGAGCGGGAGGTCAAGAAGGTGCTTTTGGTGGCCATCACATCGAACCGTGGTTTGTGCGGCCCATTCAACAACAACGTCATCAAATTGGCGAAAGGGCGGATTGATGAGCACACTGAGGCACGCGTTCACGTCTTGTGCCTCGGTAAAAAGGCGGGCGATGCGTTTCGCAAGACCGACCATTTTACTACGCTGACCTTGGGTGACCACCCGCATGAGATTTTTGACCGCTTGGATTTCGCCAACACATCGGATGTGGCCCAGGTGGTGATGGACGCCTTTACTTCTGGTGCATACGACAGGGTAGAGTTGTTGTATAACCGCTTTGTGAATGCCGCTGTGCAGGACATCCGGTGCGAGCAGATGTTGCCCATTGAACAGGTGGCAACAGAAGGTGGTGCTGCCCCTAAGGAGGTGGACTACATATTTGAGCCCAGCCAAGAGGAAATTGCGGCCAATATTGTGCCGAACACCCTGAAGATTCAGTTGTACAAAGCATTGTTGGACAGCCAAGCTTCTGAGCATGGAGCGCGGATGACGGCCATGCACAAGGCGACTGAAAACGCTGGTGAAATGCTGCGCGAACTCAAGCTCAGCTACAATAAGGCCCGTCAGGCGGCCATTACCGCAGAAATTCTCGAGATTGTGGGCGGCGCGGAAGCGCTTGAAGGATGATCCCACAAGCTTGATAAGACTCTCTTTACGCCAACGACTTTTTTTCGCCATGCTTGGCGTTGTGCTGTTGGGTTTTCTCCTTACAGGAGCCGCGACATTCATAGGCTTTGCGCGCTTGGACGAGGAGTACAATGCAGCCCGACTGATTCGGAAGGAGCAAGCGGTAGCGCGAAGCTTGGGCTTTGCATTGCAAGAGGCCATAGGTGATACGGTGGAGGCCACCTCACTGAGTTGGACGTCCATGCCAGGAGCATTTGCCAATAGGATTATTGAAATTCAGGAGGTACACGGCGTCCCACTTGCGATGTACCGATTGGACGGAAGTCTATTCGTGACGTCTTCTTTTGATCGGCCAGAGTCCCGGGGATTTGCTGTGGACGCTGACCCAGACGTTTTGATTGCGCTGGCGCAAGGTGCCGAAAGGCTTGAGGTTCCGGTAGGCAATGGGGACTTCATCGCGTATTGGTATCAGGTAAATGACAGCCAACGTCCGGTTGCTTTGGTGGCGTTGCGGTACGCTTCCCGTGTATTAGAGGCAGGGGGCAGAAGGGAGTTGTTCCGGGCCTTAGGAGGTGTTTTTGGATTGGTGTTCATGGCTGCGGCAGCATTGGCCTTCTTCCTGTCTCGCTCTATTTCGCGGCCATTGTCGCGCTTAGGTGCTTTGATGGAGCGGATGGATGTTTCGAAAGATGAAGGGTTCGAGCCGCTGCGCTATGCTGCAGGAGAGGCCGATGAGATTGGTGTTTTGGTTTCACGGTACAACCGCATGGCTGAAAATGTGCGGCGCTCTGCTGCAGCGTTGGCCAAATCCGAGCGCGAAAGCGCATGGCGCGAGATGGCCATGCAGGTGGCGCACGAAATTAAAAATCCACTGACTCCGATGAAACTGGGAGTGCAGCAGTTGGAGCGCAGGGCTTTGGCAGACGGGGCAGACTTGGAAGACCTCAGGGGACGAGTAAGGGAACTTTCAGAAGTGCTACAGGGGCAGATAGACGTTTTGGCCAGAATTGCGGACGAGTTCAGCACATTGGCCAGGCTTCCGCAAGGCGATATGAAGCCGCATTCGCTGCGTCGCATCCTAGAAAACGTGGTTCGGCTTCACGGGGTGCCCCATTTAGGGCCGAATCTGGAGATGGAAGGGGACATAGATATTGTCTGTGACGCTGATCAGCTGGGTAGAATGGTTCAGAATCTGGTGATTAATGCACAGCAGGCCATTGGTGACGGTCCCGGCGAAGTGCGCATTGTGGTGGCGTTTGACCCGTTGGTGTTGACGGTGAAGGACAATGGCCCCGGCATGTCAGCCGAAGTTGCTGAGCGGATGTTTGAGCCGAGGTTTACCATGCGCGGCGGGGGTTCTGGGCTGGGTTTGCCCATTGTAAAAGCCATTGCAGATCGTCATAACATCACCATAAAGTGTGATACAAGCCCCGGGAACGGCACTTCGTTCATGTTGGGTGTTGTTTTGTGACTTTTTGGTTATCAACGAAAGGTTGGTATTATCAGCTAAGTCCTACGGTTGAAGTCAGTTGCATTCCCCCTTTCTTGCCAACGGTGAATTTTTGCCAAAAACCATCAAACAAAATCAAATCAGCAATGAGGAATCAACTCCTGCTTCTGTTGGCTTCGTTTGCCTTCGGTATTTCTGCGGCTTGGGCCCAGTCCGTATCGGGAAAGGTGACCGACAGTTCCAATGGCGAAGGCCTGCCCGGTGTGGCGGTCGTCGTAGAAGGCTCCAATACCGGAGTCATGTCAGACATGGACGGCGTTTACCGCATCAATGCGGCAACCGGTGATGTTCTGACCTTCAGCTTTGTCGGCTACAATACTGTGCGCAAAGAGGTCAACGGCGCCGCCATGGATGTTTCCATGGAGAGCGGTGTTGCTTTGGATGAGGTTGTGGTAACCGCCCTTGGTGTGAGCCGTGAAAAGAAAGCCCTGGGTTATTCCGTTCAAGAGCTCGGCAACGATGCTTTTACAGATTCCAGAACTGAAAATGTGGTCCGCTCCCTCACAGGAAAGATTGCAGGAGTTCAGGTGACCTCTGGAACATCCATCGGATCGTCTTCGAAAATCTTGCTTCGTGGAGCGAGCTCCATTACCGGAGACAATCAGCCCCTGTTCGTGGTGGATGGAATTCCCATGGACAACGCGGATTATTCTTCGGGCAATCAGCAACGTTCAGTCGGAGGCTATGACTATGGAAATGCGATACAAGACTTGAATCCCGATGACATTGAGGCGGTATCCGTCTTGAAGGGGCCAGCAGCCGCTGCGCTTTATGGTTCACGTGCTTCAAATGGTGCGATCGTCATTACCACCAAGTCTGGCAAGGGATACCAATCCAGCGGAAAACGGGGCATTGGTGTGAGTGTCAACAGCGGCGTTGCATTCAACAACGTATATGTCCTTCCTGACTTCCAGAACAGTTACGGTGGTGGACCCAGCCAATCTTGGGCCGACACATTGCCCGACGGTTCTTATGTACCGAACTACGCATTGGACGGAAGCTGGGGACCATCCCTGAGCGGACAGAGCGCGCGCCACTGGGACAGCTGGTATGATTACGAAGGAGATGCGGGTTACGGCGAAGTCCGTCCTTGGGAAGCAAACCCCACAAACGTGGAGGACTTCTTCCAGACCGGTGTTACCCTGACCAACAATGTGAGCGTTACGGGCGCAACAGACGAGAGCGCTTTCCGCTTGAGCTACACCAACCACGATCAAACGGGTGTTTATGAGAACAGCTCGTTGGACCGCAATACGCTGAGCTTCTCTGGATCACAACAGATCAGTGAAGACCTCGAAGCCAGTGTTTCTGCGAACTACGTCCAATCCAAAGGAAATGGACGTCCCCTCACAGGATACGGAGAGTCTGTGATGTCTCAGTTCACGCAGTGGTTCCAGCGCCAATTGAACATGGACCGCCTGCGCAACTATAGAAATGCAGATGGAACACAGCGGACTTGGAACCGTTTGAGCACAACCAACCCCAACCCGAACTACTTCGACAACCCGTTCTGGGAGCGTTACGAAAACGTGCAGAACGACCAGCGTGATCGCGTATTTGGTAACATCACGATGAAGTACAAGATCAATGATGTATTCAGCGTCATGGGCCGCGCATTGAACGACTTCTACATCGACCGTCGTGAGGAGCGCATTGCCGTGGGAGGTGTCCGCGAAAGCTCATACAGTGAGTCTACCCGCCAGCTGCAGGAGACAAACCTTGACGCTTACTTGAACTTCACAGATGACCTGAGTGACGACTTGAACTTGACGGGCTTTGTCGGTGTGAACCGCCGGACCCGCAACTACAAGCGATTGAACGCATACACCTTGGGCGGTTTGAACACCCCAGGATTGTACACGGTCAACAACGGAGCAGATGGCTACGAAGTGGGTGACTTCACCAGCAACAAAGTGGTGAATTCAGTGTTGGCCAGTGGTAGTTTCGGATACAAGCGCAAGTTCTTCGTGGACTTGACGGGCCGCAACGACTGGAGCTCTACACTTCCCGAAGCGAACAACAGCTACTTCTACCCTGCTGCCTCTGCGAGCTATGTGCTGAGTGAGGATTTGGACATAGACGGGATCAGCTTCGCCAAAGTGCGCATGGGCTGGGCCCAGGTAGGTAACGACACCGATCCTTACCGCACCTCGACAACGTATGGTGTGAACACCAACTTCGGCAACAGTGGTTCCGCAACGGTGCCCAACGCGCAGAACAACCCGAACCTCCGTCCTGAGAAGACGAGCAGCTTCGAGGCTGGCTTGGAATTGAACCTGTTCTTGGACCGCGTTCGCTTTGACTTTACTTACTACAACAGCACCACTGAGGACCTCATCTTCAATGTGCCTGTATCTGCAGCCAGTGGTTACAGCAGTGCCGTGTTGAATGCAGGTAACACCAGCAACAAAGGCATCGAGTTGAGCTTGGCAGCCACACCGGTCATGACGGACGACCTCCGTTGGGACATCGGGGTGAACTTTGCGAAGAACAAGAACGAATTGCTCGAGCTGGCAGACGGCATCGACAACATCCGTTACACCAGCCTGTTCGGTGTGACATTGGAGGCGCGTCCAGGCCAGCCTTTGGGCACCTTCTACGGTTACGACTACCAGTTTGACGACGCAGGCAACAAGTTGGTAGATGATGCCGGCTATTACCTCCGTACCGATGAGGTGGTTCCATTGGGAACCATCCTCCCGAACTTCACTGGAGGTGTTTACACCACTTTGGATTACAAGAACCTGAGCTTTTACGCCCTCGTAGACTTCCAAGACGGTGGATCGCTTCACAGTTACTCCAACCAGTGGGGTAAGTATTCAGGAACCCTCGCAGAGACTGTATTTGATGAGGACGGAAACGACATGCGGGCAGAAGGGTATGCTGGCGTCGTCGTTGACGGTGTCAATGCTACCACGGGCGCGGTCAACGATGTGGCCATTGGTGCTCAGAGTCACTTCTTCTCCAATCAGGGTTACGTGATCCATGCTGCAGACCAGTATGACGCGAGCTTTGTGAAGCTGCGTGAGATGCGTTTGGATTACAACCTTCCTGCCGACATGGTGGATGGTACACCCTTTAGCAACGTGAGCTTGGGCGTCTTCGGTCGCAACCTTGCCATCCTGCACAAGAATGTTCCGCACATCGACCCTGAGGTGGCCACTTCTGCCTCTAACGTACAGGGCTTCGAGGGAGGCCAGCTCCCCGCAGAGCGTACCATCGGCGTGAACCTCAAGTTCAGCCTCTGATTCCCCACAACCAGGTAAATAAAAGGACATGAAAAACAACATTTTCATTCTCGCTGGCCTCGCCATCGCAGTCGCCTTCACAGGTTGTACTAAGGATTTCGAGGACCTCAACACAAACCCGAACGAGCCGGCTTCCGTCTCCCCGGGCTTCCTCCTGACCGCTTCTCAGAAGAGCATCATGGACGGGATGACAGACTCCTTCTGGGGCAGTCGCCGTGGCATGCAACTCGCGCAGTATTGGTCCTCCAACCAATACTCCAATGAGAGCCGCTACCAATTCCGTACGGAGGTCACCAACAGCAACTGGAGCCGCTTCTATGCGGGACCGTTGCAGGACCTCCAATTGATCGTGGATCTTAACACGGACTCCCCGGATGAGTACGGCGGTTATGGCAGCAACGGCAACCAAATAGCGGTGGCCAAACTGTTGCAGGCTTGGACGTACCAGATGCTGACCGATGCGTGGGGACCCATTCCTATGACTGAGGCGCTGCAAGGGGTAGACAATACCACACCAGCTTACAATTCTCAGGAGGAGGTGTACAATGGCATCCTCGCCTTGATTGATGACGCCGCGTCTTCTATGGACGATGGTGCTGGCCCGCAAGGAGACCAGGTCTATGGTGGTGATATGATGATGTGGGAGAAGTTCGCGAACACTTTGAAGTTGCGTGTGGCCATGCGCATGTCCGATGTTGCTCCAGCAGCTGCCAAGGCAGCGGGAGAAGCAGCCTTGGATGGTGCCATGATCATTGCAGCCAACGAGGACAACGCGCAGTTCCCTTACATCGACGCTGCACCGAACAACAACCCCATTAATGAGGACTACAAGACGCGGAATGACTTCGCGGCTTCCAACACGATGGTGGATTGGCTCAGCTCTATGAACGACCCCCGCTTGGGTGTGTACTTCAACCCAGCGGCCAATACCGGAACGTTTGTCGGTGAAGTTTATGGTTTGTCTGAGGACAGCGCTGCGGTCACCGACTTTGACGATGTGTCACAGCGAGGAGACCTCATCTTGACAGGCGGTTTCCCCGGTGTTTTCTTCGATGCTGCTCAAACGCACTTCCTCTGTGCTGAGGCTGCTGAGCGCGGTTGGGCCAACACACCACTTGGAGCAGAGGCCCACTACAATGCGGCAGTGACGCTGAGCATGCAATGGTGGGGCTTGACAGACGGTGTCGCCATCAATGACTACTTGGCACAGGCCGATGTCGCTTACTCGACAGCACCTGGTGACTGGAAGCAGAAGATTGGATCTCAGAAGTGGGCTGCACTTTACATGCAGGGTCACGAGGCTTGGGCAGAGTATCGACGCTTGGATGCGCCAACGTTGAACGCTTGTGCTGAAGGCGCATTGGACGGCGACGGCAGTGTGCCCACCCGTTTCTACTACCCTCTTGATGAGCAGACGCTGAACAACTCAGGCTATTCAACCGGTGTTTCGGCATTGGGTGGTACTGACGGACTTAACACCAAGCTTTGGTGGGACGTGAACTGAGGTTCACCTGCGATTCACAACATTCAGGAAAGGCCTGCCCGAAAGGGTGGGCCTTTCTTTTGTTGGGTCGGTTCGTTTCGAGTGGGCCTAAGAATGGGCCATACCGTGCACTTGGGCAGGAAACCAGACGGGCCGAGAGGGGGCTGCATCGTTGACCATTGGGGCGACTTGTAGGGAGAGGAGTCCAGGGCCTTGGTTGAGCCCGTTAGGGATGCCAAGAAGCTCCGAAATGGTCGCGTTGGGGCGAGGGTTTGCCGCCGGACCAAAAAAGGCGTTATGGGCACGCAAATGGCCCCCATCTACTTCTTGGTCAACGCTGGGTAAGTCGATCAGCAAATGCTCAATACCGAGCATGCACAATTGTTCGGCAAACCCATCTTCAAGAAACGGAGGGTTGGAATCACTCCAGTCGCGCAGCACATCTCCATTGGTGCATTTCAAGACCAAGGCGCTGGGCTTCAAAGTTTGGATGGTTTGCATGAAGGGATGGATTGCTTCAAGGCTGACCTCCCAGTTTTCGCCGCGCTGTTCTGGCGCAGCTTCTATGAAGAATGCGGGCAGGACAAAGGGCAGTGCAGCACCGCGTGCCCTGGCGTCAATGGGTTGAAAGGTATCGTGGATGTGTTCGCGCGTCTCGGTATGCGTGCCGTGGGCATGTGGATTGAAGGTGAGGTCTCTAAAATTCACGGCCCCACCCTCTGCAACGGATCCGGTCCAATTGTCGGTACGAACGGGTTCAGCTGCAGCTGGCCCTTTGTACCAAGCACGGGGCAACCCATTGTATGGGTTAACGGGTACACTGAGGTCGACGGGATGGCCTTCAGCAGACCACAGGTGGTTTCGGTGTTCCAAAGTGATGCGAAGCGTCATGTGGCAAGTTCCCTCTGAATGCATTGTGGTACAAAAGAAAAGCCCCGCCGGTGAGGGCAGGGCTTTTCAGAATATGTTGGACTTCCGATTACTGGAAGAGGTATCCGAGGCGGAGTTGGGCTTGGAACTGTGTTCCGAGGCCACCACCCTGCTGTGTACCTGTCCAGAAAGGACGGTCGTTGATGTTCGCTGGGTGCTGTCCGCTGTAAGCGTGTCCCGCGAGGTCTACGCTGCCTTGAATGGGAGCGGGCATCTCGGTAAGGTCGCTGGGGTCAACAGCGTTCTGGGTTCCCCAGAAGAGGTTGTAGGCTACGTTGTCCGTGGCTGCAATCTCCATGTCGTTCACCTTTGAGCTCATGAAGCCGAGGCCGGCCTCAGCACCCAAGTAGAGGTAGTCGGTCAGGTAGGCGTCAAAACCGGTCACGAGACCGAGCTTGAACATGCTGGCGCTCTGGCTGAGGGTCTGTGTCCAAACGATGTACTGATCCTGGTCACCGACCTGGTTCTCGTCGTCTGCACTCCAGAACTCCTGCTCCATAGAGGAACTGGAGATGCCGTAGCCAATTTCAAAACCGATGTAAGGGCTCAAGCGATCACCACCTGCATCGAAGTGCTTCTCGTAACCAGGAGCAATCATGAAAGTAGAAGTGCTGTAGGTGTCATAAAGATCTGGGCTTGGGATCTCATCGTCACCAGAAGTCACGTATGCTCCAGCAATGGCTGGAATTCCGCCGGCTACTACGGTTCCATCAGGCATGATGGAGAAGTAGGGCGTTGGACGGCCCACACCGTTGAAGTCAAATTGACGGAAGCCGATGGACTTCTCATTTGAGTTGTTGAACGTCAGGCTCAGACGGAACGCCGACTCTTCATCAGTAAAGTTCCGGTACTTGATGGTGGTGCCGTCAACGGGGCTGTTACCAAGCGGAGTGAACTGGAGTTCAATGTTGTGCTCGCCACCGAATTGCTTCTGGGCGTTGGCCGTGACTGCGAAAAGGGCAACCAGGGCGAGGGCAGACAGGATGTGCTTCATCTTGAGGTTTCAAAAATTTTTCCGAGCGCAAGAAAAGCAATTCCCGGTTAGGACCTGAACATATCCACGTCTTTTCCACATAGTGCGCTGTTGAAGTGCTGCAAATCAGGCAAATAATTTCAGGCAGTCCTGTGGAAATATGTGCAAATCGTCCGGATTTTTGCGCAATGTTGGAGCCGCTGCACCCCCTTTTAAGACAGGCGTTTGACCCAGAGCGTTTTTTGCTCTTGGGGCAACAGATTTTGCAGGATGCTGTCCATCACCTAAAAGAGGCGCAAAGCAAAGTGAGAGAAAGGTCCATGCCCTGGACGCCTCCGGAAGACGAGAAGTTGTTCTGGGAGGCGAGGTTGGATGCTCCTGAGGGATTGGCAGCATTGTTGAATCTTGTGGGCCAACGGTCGAATGCTTTGCAGGACCCGCGATATATGGGGCATCAGGTGGCCGCACCTTTTCCTGAGGGGGCTTTGGTGGGGTTGGTCACGGACTTGCTGAACAACGGAGGCGCTGTGTATGAGATGGGTCCCACCAACTCAGCCATGGAAGAGGTGTTGATGGCGCGGATTGGCAGCTTAATGGGCCTGCCCGATGGGTGTGGGGGCATTTTGTGTCACGGAGGAACCTTGGCCAACCTGGTGGCTTTATTGGCTGCGCGCAGGAGGGCGGGTAGAGGTGGGGTGGACACGTGGGTCGATGGCGACGGTGTGAAAGGGGCGGTTTTGGTCTCCGAGCAAGCACACTATTGTGTGGACCGGGCTGTCAGAATTATGGGGTGGGGTGCTGAGGGTGTGGGACTGGTTCAGACAGACGGCCAACACAAGATGACCCGTTCTGGATTGGAAGCGGCCATGCAGGCCATGCAAGAGAAGGGGCGCAAGGTGGTGGCTGTTGTGGGAAGCGCCTGTACAACGAGCTCTGGTGCTTACGACGACCTGAATGTTGTGGCAGATTTTGCTGAGCAATACGGTTTTTGGTTTCACGTTGATGGGGCGCACGGAGCTCCAGCGGCCTTCAGTGCGCGGCACCGGCACTTGGTCTCTGGCATGGAGCGGGCTGACAGCGTGGCCATGGATTTTCACAAGATCATGGGTGTTCCCGCTTTGTGTACAGGGTTGTTTTTTCGTGCTCAGGAAATGAGCTTTTTGCCGTTTACCCAGTCGGCTGAATACCTGTGGAGCGATGCGGAAGACCCGGAGTGGTGGAACTTTGGAAAGCGAACTTTCGAGTGCACCAAACGGATGTTGTCGACGCGCGTGGCTGCCGTGCTTGAGGAATACGGGTCAGAGATCTGGGGGGTGCTCGTTGACCGCCTCTTTGGATTGGGTCAGGAGATGGCAGAGCGCATTGTGGAACGTGGGGACAAGGGTTGGCAATTGGCGATGGAGCCGGAGGCCAACATTGTGTGCTTTCGTTACCTACCGGTTCAATTCGCGGATGTTGAGCAAGAAAATGCGTTCACGCTGAAACTGAGACAGACCCACTTGGAGCGGGGGCCCCAATACATCGTGCAAACCAAGTTTTCGGGCAAGGTGTGGTTGCGTTGCACCCTGATGAACCCACTGACACAAGCAGCGGATGTGGTAGAACTATTGGACCGCATTGAGGACCTGGCGAAGCAGGTCCAGCAGATGTGAAGAGGTTACTCGACGGTCACGCTCTTTGCAAGGTTCCGTGGCTGGTCTACGTTGCGGTCGAGTTTGACTGCAATGTGGTAGCTCAGCAATTGGAAGGGTATGGTGCTCAACAAAGGCACAAGCGCGTCATCAGCGGCGTGCACCTCAATGACAAACTCGGCCATTCTAGCGACCTCTTTATCTCCAGCGGTGACAATGGCGATCACCCTTCCTCCGCGGGCTTTTACTTCTTGAATGTTGGAAACGACCTTGTCGTAATGGGCGTCTTTCGTGGCCACGAAGAAGACCGGCATGTTTTCATCGATCAGCGCGATGGGGCCGTGCTTCATTTCAGCTGCAGGGTAGCCCTCGGCATGGATGTAGCTGATCTCTTTGAGTTTGAGTGCTCCTTCAAGGGCAACCGGGAAGTTGTATCCCCGGCCTAGAAAAAGCGCATTTGGAACATTCTTGAATGCTTCAGCAATGGCCTCAATCTCGGACTCCTTCGTCATCAGGGCCTCGACTTTTTCGGGAATGCCATTGAGCTCTACAAGGAGGCGGTTGAACCGCTGCTCGTCCAACACTTGACGCAGGCGACCAACCCTGATGGCCACTAAAGCAAGCACTGCAAGCTGGGCAGTGAACGCCTTGGTTGAGGCCACTCCAATTTCTGGGCCCGCGTGGGTGTATGCGCCACTGTGCGACTCGCGTGAGATGCTCGAGCCGACAACATTACAGATTCCAAAAACATGAGCGCCCCGCTCTTTGGCCATTCTGATGGCGGCGAGGGTATCGGCTGTCTCTCCGGATTGACTGATCGCAATCAGAATGTCTCCCTTCCCAAGGACGGGGTTTCGGTAACGGAATTCGCTGGCATACTCTACCTCCACCGGTATGCGGGCAAAGTCTTCGAACATGTATTCCGCAATCAAACCGGCGTGCCAACTGGTGCCACAAGCGACAATGATGAGGCGCTTGGCTTCTGTCCACATTTCTGTGTGGTCGTCGATTCCGGCCATGCGAATGGCTTCATGTCCCAAACGGAGTCTTCCCCGCAAGCAGTCTGCGATTGACCGTGGCTGCTCATGAATTTCTTTGAGCATAAAATGGTCATACCCCCCTTTTTCGATGGACTCCATGGCCATCTCCAACTCGGTGACCACGGGCGTCACTTTGTGGTTTCGTGTGGTGCGGATTTTCAATCCACCGGCGAGGGAAATGCGGGCTACTTCTTCGTCTTCGAGGTACACCACGTTTTTGGTATACTCAATGATGGGGGTCGCGTCGGAGGCGATGAAATACTCACCGTCACCAATTCCAATAACCAACGGGCTGGACTTTCGCGCCAGCACCATTTCTTCTGGACGGGTGGTATCTACAACGGCGATGGCATAAGCCCCAACGACTTCGTTGAGGGCCACCCGAGTTGCTTCAAAGAGATCGAGTCCCTCTGACTTCATCATGATCTCTTCGATCAAATGGACCAACACCTCAGTGTCGGTGTCGCTGTAGAAGGTGTGTCCACGGCTGGTCAAGGTTTCCTTGAGCGCGTGGTAGTTCTCTATGATGCCGTTGTGGATGAGGGCAAGACGGCCATTGCCACTGAGGTGAGGGTGGGCGTTGACATCGTTGGGGGGCCCGTGAGTGGCCCAGCGCGTGTGCCCAATGCCTGAAGTGCCAGAAGGCACTGTGCCCGACATGTGCTCCAGCAGGTCGTCAACCTTTCCTTTGCGCCTGTGGTGGTTGAGCTTACCATCTCGAGAAAGGACGGCAATACCAGCGCTGTCATACCCCCGATATTCCAACCTCTTCAAGCCTTTAATGAGCAGAGGAAAGGCTTCTTGTTCTCCCAGATATCCAACGATGCCGCACATGCCCGTAAAGTTAACGCTGCGGTGGCCTTTAAAGGGTCATTGGGACCACGTAACTACAAATTGGGCGGGCGTTTCAGAGAGGGGGCCATTGAAGATGACCTGTTCCATAGCAACAGAGGACAGCTCTGAGTAGAGGTAGACATAGCGGCGTACTTCTTCACCATTCAACCGCCGCTGCGCATACACAGGCATATTCAGGGTGTAGGCGTTGGTTTCAGGGTTGAAACCGCCGTCGTATGCCACTCCTGGAGATGTGGCTTCTGGGGTGAGTTCTATGCCGCCCGCTTCTCGCCTCAGAAAAGCGGTGAGAAAGTTGGGCTTGCCCAGCTTGGATACGCGTTGGTCCACGGGTAGAAGTATTTCTGCTCGGTTTATCACAGCACCCTCGGGCAAATTCAACGCGTCAAGCCCCATCAAATCAAGGCGCAAATAGGAGCCCCCGGCGCCGAGAAGAACGACTTGATCGGTGGCCTCTGTAGGAAGGCTGTCGTTGAGGGCGGTGTACGGAGCCGGCCAAACATGTCTGAAGTGGGTTGCCCTTGCAGCATTGCCGTTCAGCACCAAGTCATAGCTGGTGGTGTCCGTGCTGTTGTGGTAGTGGATGCGCATGTATGAAACGCCTACCGTGGGTTCGAGGCTGACAATGCCTCCTCCACCAGATTCTGATCGCACTGCAATGCCCTTGAACCATTTGCGCCATTCATCATTGCTTGAGAACACACTGGTGTCTGCGTCCAAAATGGTCTGGCCAAAGGACGGCTTAAGCATGATGCGCACTTGGGCGCCCAAAGTGTCGCTGCCGTTGTAGACGGGTTCGGTTGGGTGCATTTGCACAGGCTGTCGGCTGGGATCGACCTTGTTGTCATTTATGATCGGCAGCCTAGACTGGGCGTAATAGGAGCTGTCGAAGCTCATGGTGTCCGCAAGGAGGTCTACGCGAAGTTGTTGGTCGAAGCTTTGGCCAAAGGATGGTCCGTTGTGCTTCAAGGTGAGCACGACGCTGTCACAAATTGGACTTTCGCCGAAATCGATGGAGGTTTCAGAAAGCCTTAATTCGGCGGAGAACCAAGCCTCAGAAAAACCGCTAACGGGATCTATAGTGCTCCCCAGCAGCAACCTGCTGCGCTCGTCTGTGCGCAACGAGTCTACGGGCACCATGTCCAGTGCAAATTCTAAAGTATCTGTATTCAAAACCAGAAGCTCCTCCTCTGGTTGAAGTGCCAGTCCTATGTTGTTGTCCGGCTTACGACACCCCCCTAGAGAGAGGGTGAAGAGTGATAAACCAAGAATAAAGCACTTTCCTGTATTCCGCATGCGGAGTTGTGGTTTCAGGCGACCAAGATCGTTTAGAAAAAAGGGTGTGCAATGGCCGTTGAGGACCTTCCGCCCCGTGTGGGTTGGTCCTCAGGTAGGATACGCTTAACGTATCGATTCTTATCCCTCAACGGCCTCCTGCTTTCCCTCCAGAATACTGTCGTAGAAAGTGGTCATTTCGGCAGAACTCAACTCAGGCTCCATGTACCTCATGGTGGGCAAGGTGAGGCTTTCAAACGCGGCCTGCGTGTCTTCGGTCAGAACCTCTGATCCTGCAACGACGGCGTCCGAGTGCTCCATGGCAATCTTGTTCATCGCGTCGAATGTGGGAAGCTTGAGGTTTCCTACCAAGTCGGCAGAAATTCCATCGTAGGCAATCTTCTCGTGCAGACTGCCATTGAGGGTTCCCTTGAACCCTTCATCGTAGATGCTGGAGATGATTTTGGTGTCTGCAAAGTGTGCATCACCTTGGAACATTTGCTTCGCATAGAGCGGAACAAGCGACGTCATCCAGCCGTGGCAGTGAATGATGTCTGGAGCCCAGCTCAATTTCCGGACCGTCTCGAGGACACCTCTGGCAAAAAAGATGGCGCGTTCGTCGTTGTCGGGGACCAGCTTGTCTTTGGCGTCAAACCAGGTAACCTTCTTCTTAAAATACTGCTCGTTATCGATGAAGTAAACCTGCATCCGGGCCGTGGGAATAGAGGCCACTTTGATGATGAGGGGATGATCCGTATCGTTTACGTTAAGGTTCATGCCGCTCAGGCGAATAACCTCGTGAAGCTGATGCCTGCGCTCATTGATCACGCCGAATCGGGGCATAAAAACCCTGATTTCACGCCCTCTTTCATGAATGCTTTGAGGGATGACGCGGCTGGCTTTGCTGATCGGGCTTTCCGGAAGAAAAGGCTGAATTGCTTGACTGACGTATAGAATGCGGGTCTTGCTCATGAATCTTTGGGTTCCGGGGAATGATAACAGGCTTGTATCAAATATACGCCGAATAAGGCGGAATTTCAAGGATTGACGCTACTTTGAGCCCTGTCTTTTCGTGTGTGTTGACACTACTTAACGCCTGAGTGGACTTGGAATTTGCGTCTCAATTTTTGAATTGAAACGCAGTTTTTTGAAAATGGAATTCAGAATTGTTCGAACATGATGGGTTGTGTCAAAGACTAAAAGGGCGATCAGTTTTTCCGGGTTTGAGTCTTGGCGGGCCCACATCAAAGACAGCCTCATTGAAAACACCGACGTCATGTTTGTCCCAACGATGGGGGCATTGCATGAGGGTCATGGAGACTTGATTCGTGCTGCGCGAAAAATGGCCGACGCAAATGGCCAAGCCCATGTGGTGGTGAGCATTTTTATCAATCCCACACAGTTTGATGACCCCTCTGACTTCCAATCTTATCCCGCTACTCCCGAGCAGGATGTGCTGTTGGTGGAGCGGGCTGGGGCGGATGCCGTGGTCTTTCCAACAGTATTAGAAATGTACCCGCAAGGCGTGCCCGATGCTGCCGACCCCGTTGGGTTCGGTGCTTTGACGGATTCATTGGAAGGGGCCAAGCGGAAGGGACATTTCGATGGCGTAGTGGCTGTAGTGAGAAACTTGATGGAGCAAGTCGGGCCGCGTTGGGCGTTTTTTGGAGAAAAGGACTGGCAGCAACTGGCGGTGATCAAAAAGCTCGTGGCACATGAGTTTGAAGGGGTGACCATTGTTCCGGTGCCCACGAGAAGAGAATTGGATGGGCTGGCAATGAGTTCCCGAAACCGCAGGTTGTCGGGGTCTCATCGGGCCAGGGCCAACGCATTGTATCAGGTTTTGGTGCAAGTCGCGGAAAGCACCGACCCGATTGCTGCATGTCCGATTGCTGCTGCTGAGTTAGAGTCTTTGGGGTTCACAGTGGAATACTTGAGCGTTGTGAATGGAGATTCATTAGAACCGACATGGGTGCCCGGAAAAATGCGGGTCTTCGTGGCGGCCAGGTTGGGTGGGGTGCGGCTAATTGACAATGTTGCCTGCCTGATGTGACCGGTAATTTTATGCGGTGAAACAGGCATTTGCCGAACCTTGGCTTTTTCCTTGTCCTGAGATGAATTGTTTTCGCCGAACTTGGCACCAAAATCCACAGGATGGGAGCCATTGGACCTACACAAGTCATTCTGATTGTCCTCGTTGTATTGCTGCTTTTTGGAGGCCGTAAAATTCCTGAACTCATGCGCGGCTTGGGCCGTGGCGTGAAGGAATTCAAGGACGCAACACAGGAAGACGGCAAGGGGCAGGATGACGACGTCAAAGGGTAGAACAACCCTTTTGGTTTGGGCGGGTTTGCTCTTGGGTCTTTTGGTCACAGCGCCATTGGACTCAACGGGTACGCCGCTTTTGTCGCAGGACTCTGTTGCGGTTGCGGCCGACAGCACAGCACATACTGCACCGATACTTTTGGCCGATAGGGCGGACTCTTTGTGGTTGGAATGGTGCGCTGAAGCGCACTGTTTGAGCACCGACAGTGCCGTCTGGTACGCTGGAACTTCCAGCAAATCCCTTTCCCGGGCGCTGGACACAGCGGCGGTAGTCCAGGCCTTGATCGACTTGAACGGCAGGACCCCGTTGGACTTGAGTCCAAATGGGGCGGTGTTGGACAGGGTCGTTTTCATGATGCGCAATCGCCCCCGTTTCTTGGGCAAAATGATGGGGCGTTCGGCGCATTATTTCCCTTTGTTTGAAGAGGCATTGGACCGGCACAACTTGCCGTTGGAGCTTAAATACCTTCCTGTACTTGAGAGCGGCTTGAACCCTCTGGCGCGAAGCGGAGCTGGCGCCACAGGGTTGTGGCAATTCATGTATGCCACCGGCCGCAGTCAAAAGCTGAACATCAACAGTTGGGTCGATGAACGCAGGGACCCCCAATCTTCAACGGAGGCGGCTTGTCGGTTTCTAAAGCGGCTGCGGGACATGTACGATGGGGATTGGCACCTCGCATTGGCGGCGTACAATGCGGGACCGGGAAATGTCAATAAAGCCATTCGCCGATCGGGATCCCGGGATTTCTGGAAGGTGCGTCGGTTTTTGCCCCGCGAAACAGCCAAGTATGTGCCTTCGTTGATCGCGTTGGTATACCTCTTTGAACACCCTGTAGATGCCGGCCTTGTTCCGAGCCAGCCTCTGGCCCCAAGGTTTACCTTGGATACGGTGATGCTCCGGAGAAACGTTCGGTTTGATCAGGCGGCTAGGGCGATGGGCCGGCCCGTGTCTGAGGTCGCACAATTGAATCCGCAGTATCGAAAGGATGTGATTCCAGGCGAGGTGGATGGCGGGTGGCCCTTGGTGCTTTCCGTTGATGTGGTGGGTTCCTTTTTGGAGGCATTGCCCGAGGCATTGGAGTGGGAGGCGGAAAAGACACCCGAAGTGAGCTTTGAGCCAGAGGTCACGGTGTACAGGGTGCGTTCCGGAGATGTGTTGGGTACGATTGCAGAGAAGTACGGTGTGAGCATCAGAGACTTGCGTTCTTGGAATGCCTTGAGGGGAGACATGATTCGGGTGGGACAAAAACTTTACATCCATGCAGACCCTCGTTAATCCTCAGAAACCACAGTGGTGTGGCCGCTTTGTTGTGGCGTGCTTAGGAGCATGTCTTGGTGTTTTTTTTGCGGGTTGTGCAGGGCCTGAAGTGCCACAAACAAAGGCTGAACGTTATGCCTTGTTGCCCGGAAAGTTGGGCCCGAGTGGGGAAGTGGTGATGGTGGTTTCCAAGCCGATGTGGGACCGGGGAATTGGCGGTGTTGTAGACAGTTTGTTTGCCAATCCCGTGCGTGTCTTGCCTCAATTTGAGCCCCGGTTTGATGTGTTGCGGTTGGACCCCGAGGAGTTTGACCGTTTTTGGAAGCCGCACCGCAACTTGGTCATTTTCGACATCGCAGACCGCATTGATACCCAGGAACCCAGCCTAACGGTTTACCGAAACAGGTATGCAAAGGGACAGATTTATGCAGAGGTCAAAGCGAAAAGTGTCGCGGGCGCCATGGAGGCGTTGAACAGCGCAGAAGGCGGTTTGATGTTGGCAGATATGCTCGAGGCCGAGGAGGCCAAACGCTATGGCGACCTGGTGGCTTTGGACCGAAATGCTGCTCTAGAGGCCGAGCTTCGAAGCAAGCACGGATTGGGGGCAGTGTTGCCGAGGGACGCGCGTATGGTCTCCAGTGCAGGTGGGTTTTGTTGGATTGAAAGGTCTTTGACGCGGATGAAAGGAGGCCGCAACCACGATGTCCAGATGGGGATTGTGGTGCACCGTTCGCCGTATCATGGCCCCGAGGACTTTTCTATGGAAAGGATGCTGGCCCGACGCGACTCACTGTTTCAGGCGCGCGTATCCAGCCCAAATGAAGACAGTTATATGACCACAGAGTATCGGTTGCCGCCCTTGTATGAGGAAGTGTCCTTTCGCGGAGGCTTCGCAGCAACGATGCGAGGGTTGTGGCGCATGGAAGGTGATTTTATGGGAGGGCCATGGACGTCCATCGCATGGGTAGACGCAGCGCGGGGTCAATTGGTGACCATCGACGGTTATGTGTACGCCCCCTATTTCGGAAAACGAGAGTATTTGCGAGAGCTGGAAGCCATGGTGCGTTCCTTTGCGCCGATCAAATTATAGACCTGTATGAAGCACATCATTCACTACACATTGCGGGCTGACGGCCCCGAAGGAGAGATCATTGAGGCGACGGTGCCAGAGGAGCCCTTTGCATTTACCGGAGGATCGGAAGAGGTGCTCGACGAGCTGGAAGCTGCCGTTTCGGCTGCAGCAATTGGTGACCGTTTCGATTTGCTGGTTCCTTTTGATAAAGCCTACGGTCCAGAGATGGAAGGTGCATTTGCTGTTTTACCAAAAGAGCAATTCGTCGATGATGAGGGGCTTGATGAAAGTGTTTTGGCCGAGGGTGAAGTGGTTGTGATGCGCGATGATGAAGGCGAGGAGGTCCATGGCGTCGTGATCCATGTCGGCGAAGAAGAGGTTGAGGTGGACTTTAACCATCCTTTGGCGGGTATAGACCTCCACTTTTCGGTGCAGGTCATGTCGCGAGAAGAGGCCTAAAGTGGCCAAGGCTATATTGGCAACTATACCCCGGTAGTGTGACCAAAACGCGAAAAATCAGCCGAAGTACCGCCCACGACTTCTCTGCACTTTCTACATCGGTAGGGGTGGCCTTGACATTGGCTTTGTGGGGCGCATTGGTGGCGGGCACATTGTTGGTTCAGGACCTCAGAGCGGACTGGATGTCTTCTATGCGCGTTGAGTTGATTCTAGACGCTCCCCCTGAAGATCTGTTTGCAATAGAGGATTGGGTCCAAGGTGTTGAGGCCGACCAAGCGGTGACCCGGGTGGTTTATGTTGACCCTGATTCAGCCGCCCAGGAACTGGAGTTTGAGTTGGGTGAGCCTTTCATGGATTTTTTGGGTGCTTCTCCATTGCCCGCTGTTTTGGAGTTGACCCTGTCACCACTTTGGATGGGTGAACAGGGGTTGACAGGACTGCGGGAAAAGGAAGCAGACTGGCTGAACCTTGATGGTGTGGCAAAGGTGGAATACCCGAGGTCCTTGCTCGCACGATTGGACCGCGGGTTTCAAGAGTGGACTTATCCTGGGTTTGTATTGGTGGCGGTGTTGATGGCCATCGTGGTGGCCCAGATCATGAACGTGGTCAGGTTGAGTGTTTTCGGCCGACGCTTTTTGATCCGCAGCATGGAGCTTGTTGGGGCTCCTCCTTCCCGAATTCGCAGGCCATTCATCGCAGAAGCCATGGGCTATGGCGCCGTAGGCGCATTGCTGGCGTACGCCAGTGTTGTGGGGGCTCTAGTTGGTGCCCGCTCTGTCTTGCCCGACGTTATGTCGACCTGGGGCGTGAGAGAACTGGGGACCATTTTGGTCAGCCAGATGGCAGTGGGATTGGTGCTCACAGGCTTGAGCGCACGCTGGGCTGTCAGCCGTTATTTTGGAGCCCGACTCGATAAACTCGTATAGGTCGAGGACCTGACTGTCGGACCGCCTTGAAAGAGGACTTATTTTCGCACACATGAGCACGTCGAACAACCTTTATGAAGGACGCAACGCGTTTCCTTTCGAGCGCCGCAACTACCTGTTCTTTTTGCTGGGTATTGCACTTTTGGTTGTGGGCTACTTGCTCATGAGCGGAGGTGGCGTTGAAGACCCCAATGAGTTTTCCGAGGCCATCTTCAGTACCCGTCGCATTACGTTGGCCCCCTTGACGGTGATGGCCGGATACGGGGTCATTTTTTACAGCATCCTCAAGCGTTTTGCTCCTGAGAAGGCAGAGGGCTAATGGAAATTTGGGAGGCCATCCTGCTCGGAGTGGTCCAAGGGTTGACCGAGTTTTTGCCAGTGAGCAGCTCGGGTCACTTGGAGTTGGGCAAGGCCCTTTTGGGTATTGAGGATGCGGGCCTTGCGTTTAGTGTAGTGGTGCACGGCGCCACTGCGTTGAGTACCATTGTGGTATTCAGAAAGGACATTTTAGGGCTGCTGACAGGGTTGCCCAAGGCTTCTGTAGAAGGTGAAGAGGCGCGCACATTTGCGGCCTTTGTGTTGTTATCCATGGCGCCTCTGGCGGTCGTTTATGTCTGGTTTATGGATGACCTGGAAGCGCGGTTGGACGGCCACATTGGAGCCGTTGGCGCGGCATTGATTTTTACCGCAAGCATGTTGTTTTGGGCCCACCGCAGTGGCCAGCGAGGAAGCCGATTGGGATGGCTGTCGGCTTTTGTGATTGGCTGTGCCCAAGCGGTCGCAGTGCTTCCCGGCATCAGTCGGAGTGGGGCGACCATTTCAGCCGCGCTCCTTTTGGGGATCGACCGGACTCAAGCGGCACGCTTTAGTTTTTTGATGGTGCTCCCCCCGATTCTTGGGGCGACAGCACTGGAAGTGGTGGACCTGATGCGCGAACCCGAGTTGCTGGCATCGGTTTCGGCGACAGCGCTGATTGCTGCGGCTTTGGCGGCTTTCTTCAGTGGCCTTTGGGCCTGTCAAACGATGATTAACCTGGTGAAGCGCAACGGCTTCTTGGGCTTCGCGATTTACTGTGGAGCTGTGGGTGTTTTTGCCTTGGCCCTGTCATACCTCTGACCTCAATGATGCTACGTCGCCTGTGCACCTTCCTGACTGCTGTAGCGTTGTTGTGCTCCTGCGCGCCTTCTGTTCAGTTTCCAGAACCGATGCCCCCTGGGCGAATCAACCTCCCGAATTTTCCAAAGGCGATGAGAGGGTCCATCATTGAGGAGGAGTTGTCATCGGTCATCGGGAAGGACACCTTGCGCATGGGGGATGAGGTTCTGGTCGGTCATCGGGAAGGACACCTTGCGCATGGGGGATGAGGTTCTGGTCAATGGCGAAGACTTTCTGTTGCGCCGCATGGCCGGTCATGTGGTCTTCAACAAGCGCGTCCCTGAAACAGGGCACTGGGAAGTGATACCGATCCGCCAAACCAAGGACAGTATGACCCTGTGCAAATTTGACGACAACCTCGAATTCTTGGAGCGCGTGAAGTCCTTGTTGGAAGTGGCGCCTGAACCCAGAAATTCTGTGGGCCCTTCAGGATACAATTACATCCTTTTGAGCCCTTCAGCAAAGGAGTTCAAAGTGTTGTTGCAGGAACGCCTCTACGATGATGAAGAGGGTGGGGGCCTCCTGCCAAAGGGAGGAGAAGTCAGGCCATAAGATCCGCGACTGCGCTCCAATTGACGCGGTTGAGCGCGGCATTCACGTAATCTGAACGGCGGTTCTGGTAGTTTAGATAGTAGGCGTGTTCCCAAACGTCGAGGCCCAGAATGGGCCGGCCTTGGATGCTTGCGTCTACAATACCCGTCATCAGTGGGTTGTCTTGGTTGGGGGTAGAGGCGACAAAGAGCTTCTCAGGTCGGTTGACGTCTTGAACTAGCCACACCCAGCCTGACCCAAACCGCGACCCTGCCGCTGCGGCCAAGTTTTGCAGCAAGGCCTCTTGGCTTCCAAACGAAGCTTGAATGCGTTCGGCCAAGGTGCCTGCCGGCACTTGCTGGCTTTGCTCTGTTGCTGGAGTGAGGACCTTCCAGAAAAGGGCGTGGTTGAAGTGTCCGCCTCCATTGTTCCGAAGCCCCGTGTCTTTGGGGGTCAATGCAGCGAGTAGTGCCTCCAAGGATTGACCTGAGGGCGTGTGGGTTTTGAGGGCGTTGTTGAGTTTCCGGACGTACCCTGCGTGATGCTTGCCATGGTGTATGCGCATGGTTTTCTCGTCGACCACGGGTTCGAGCGCGTCATAAGCAAACCCCAATTCGGGAAGGGTGAACCCTGATGCTGTCGTTTCAGAACCATTGATGTTGGGCCCAGGAGCACTGCCGCAACCGAGAAGGGAGGAGACCAGAGGGGTGGCTAACAAACCTGCTCCTGCGAGGCCTCCAACTTTGAGAAAGGTGCGTTTGTCCATGGTGATGGCTTTGATGGCAACAAATTGGGTCGCCTTGGTCATAATCAAACCGCTGCTGTTCACGTTGGTTCAACGTTGGCCTGTGGACCGCAGAACAGGCACTTATTTTCATCGGATTGAAAGCACAACTTGATTGGGTTCAGTAAACGAACATCAAACGGGCCCGGTTCACGCTGAGAGCCCCCCTAGAAAGCGCAGGAGACTTGGCAAACGCTGGGCTGTTCGCCTGGCTTCTGGCGTTGTGGTGCTTCTGGGCCTGACAGCCGTTTTGGGTTATCAGGCACGGGGCTTGGAAGGGCGTGTCTTGAAGGCCATTCAGCCGCATTTGATCACGGACGTGCAGGTTGGTTCAGTGTCGCTGACGGTGTGGGACAGTTGGCCCAATGTGGAAGTTGTATTGGGAAATGTGCGCATTGAAGATGCGATTCAAGCGGATGTTCCCAGTGTCGAATTGAGTGCTTTGGGTGTGGTTTTTGCATGGCAACCGTTGCTTTTTGGCCGGCTTGAGGTGGCAGAGGTGTTGGCTAAAGGGGGACGAATCAATGTCCAGCGCTACCGGGATGGGCGCGAAAATTGGCAGTTCTGGAAGAAAAATGAGGGTGAAGACTCTGGGGTGGATTGGACGGTGGAGTCCGTGGTGTTGAGCGATGTGCAGCTGGACGGAGAGTGGTGGGCTGAAGGGGCTGAGGAGCCGGTTCTGTGGTCTGCGATGTGCCGTTCTGCTGAGCTGGCATTGAAGCCAGGCGTTGATGGAGCGTGGCGTGTCGACGGCAACGTTGGTTTGCAAGGAGCTGAACTGAGTGCTTCCGGTGAGACATGGCTCAATGTTGTGGACTTAAACACCCCATTGCATCTAAATGTGGTTGACGGGGTGTTGCAAGTCGCACTGGAGCGGGCCGTGGCCCGGAACAGCGTGGGGTCTGTGGAGTTCGACGCTGTTTTGGGCAATCAGGGGGGCTTTTCGTTGGCCTTGTTGTGTGAGGAAGCCGAGGGTGGCGCCCTTGTGTCACTGGTGCCCCCAGGCTTGATTGATAGGATTGAGGGTCTTCCGCAGATTTCGGGAGCGACGGATGTGGAGGTTCTGGTGGGGTCAGGACGGCTCCCCGCAGGGTGGGCTGGTCCTCAAGACAAAGCATGGTCTAGCGGTTGGGCGGTGAGGGTGGTGCCCCAATCATTGGCGTTGCGTTGGAATGGAGAGCGGGCCGAGTTGAGAGGGGGCGTTGTTTCGGCCTATCCGATGAACAAGGGCTGGGGCCTGACCCTCGAAGACATTCGGGGTGCGGCAGGTGGAGGCGAGTTCCGTTGTTCCGGCAAATGGGCTTCTTCAGATGGTGCGGACCACGCGGCATTGCAAGGAGAAATGGTGGCCCGGCCTGAGGGAGTGTTGCCTTGGTTGGGTGATGCGCTGTCCATGCCACAAGGATGGGAGATAAAGAAGGGGGGGGTGATGCGGGCCCAATTTGATCTAGAAGGCGATCGGCCAAACCGCCAACCTTGGACTTGGTCCCGAGGAAAAGTGCATGTCGATGCTTCCGACCTGGGGTTGTCCTTTGGTTCCATTGCAAATGGCGACGCACTTGTTTTGGATGTGGCGGAAGCAGAGGCCAATGCCAGTCCTGAAGGGTGGGAATTAAGCCTCAAAGCTTTCGAGGCTGTGGGCACGAACGGGGATGTTGTGATCCGTCAGAACTTCGATGAAGGGTCCATTGAAGTCGAGGCTTCCGTGGCCGAATGCGATGTGACAGACCTCTTAAATGCGTTTGCCCAGGTGAGGCCTAAGGAAGGCAAGGGTGTCGAAAATTTGCCGTTGATTTCATGGTCAGTGCAGGTGGACCAGTTGTCTTGGGGCGTCTTGAGCGCCCGTTCTATTGGTGCCCAAGGCACCTACAATGCTGAGCGCAAAAAAGGAGTGTTGAGTGCTGTCAAAGCCCTTGCTTTTGATGGCAATGTTGAAGCACACGGAGCGTGGGATTTTAAGGCCTTGCAATTGCAGGGTACGGTTGTGGATGTGGAGCTCTCTTCCTTTTTAGAAGGCACCCAAGGCCTCGGTCAAAGCACTCTATTGCCTTCGCATGTGCGCGGCAGGGCTTGGGCAGAGGGAAAACTGGAACATCATTTTGGCAAGGCGTCGAATTTGGCTTGGGAGACGGAAATGGACGTGAGGATTGAGCAAGGAGAACTGCTGGACTTCGAACTGTTGCAACGCATTCCGGAAACACTCAAAGCAGAGGGAAAGTACCGGTTCATTTCTGATGCAGAGGACCTCAGTAAACGACTAAGGAAGGTTCGGTTTGAGCCACTTCAGGCAAGGGTAACATTGAGCAGGGGAGTATTCACCTTGGACCCCACAGAGGTGATTTCTGATGCCATGGATGTTGGTATTGCGGGTTGGCAGCGGCTCTCTGGGGGCTTGGACTACACACTGGACTTTGCCTTGCGCGATTTGAAGTCGGACCAAGAGGAGTTTGGAACCACTGCAGATGACGGATTAGGTCACCGCTTTTTCTTGGCGATTGGAGGCACCTTAGACGCTCCTGAATTTGGGTATGACCGCTCTGCACACAAGCTTCACCGGCAGGATGAAAGAAGGTCTGCTTTGGGGCGGTTACGCGGATTGATTTTGGGAGAAGAAAACACAGTAAATGATGGGTTGGGGTCAAAGGTGGAGTCCGTGCGTCAAGATTCAGTGAGTGTGGATCAGGCTCCAAAAAGCCCACAGTCAGTGGAGTTCGATGACGACGACGACGATTACTCTCCTTAAAAAGAGACGAATTAAAGTTGTTATTGGTCCAACGTTAATATTTCATATCTTAGCGGTCCTCGCAAACGCAGTTGAACCTGCTTGAGAGGGCTTAACCAAATTGATCCTGTCTTTCTGAAAGGTCATTGATAAACGTCGGCTGCGGTCGACGTTTTCATGTTTAAAAGGTTCAGTTTTTGAGGATGAGCGCCCCCAGTATGGAGCAGTCCCCAATACCTTGCTTCAGGTTTTCTGCGTTCCATACCAGGCTTCACATAAGTGCAGATTAGAAATAAGCAATATTCGAGGGTGCTCCTGCTTGCAGGTGCCACAGCCATTGTGGCATTGACCTTGTGGTCGAGCGGGCACATTGCCCACACGCTGCGACAAGAGGAGCAACGCAAGGTTGAGTTGTGGTCTGAAGCCATAGTGCAGCGCGCTCAATTGGTGGGATACACTGAAGACCTGTTCGCTTCATTGCGCAACGAGGAGCGGGACAAGGCGGATTTGATGGGGGAGGCTTATCGCATCATTCAAGAGGCCGATCCTGGTGCTCCGATTGACCTCACTTTTATTACGAGGTTCATTCAAGCAAACCGCACAATTCCAGTGCTGGTATACAAGGACAGCGTTTTGCAAGCGGACATCAATGTGGCGCCGTCGATGCGGTCTCC
>Ga0206125_10000316_pt1 | contig 64467 bp, 53 predicted proteins | sample Helgoland_Spring_4_FD_148598 | JGI IMG/M metagenome (GOLD analysis project Ga0206125, IMG submission 148598) | Pelagic subsurface seawater microbial communities from Kabeltonne, Helgoland, North Sea - Helgoland_Spring_Bloom_20160331_1 | ecosystem: Environmental > Aquatic > Marine > Epipelagic ...
GTTTCATGACTGGGGTGAAGTCGTAACAAGGTAACCCTAGGGGAACCTGGGGTTGGATCACCTCCTTACTATAAAGTCGACTGAGACGTTTTTAATGTAGTGTCTACACAAATTGTTTTGTTATTAAATGAAGAACGAAGAAAAGCTTTGCTATGACAGGCTTGTAGCTCAGCTGGTTAGAGCGCACCCCTGATAAGGGTGAGGTCGGCAGTTCAAGTCTGCCCAAGCCTACCATTAGCTGATTACGCTAAGTAATGAGTTGATGCAATGTAAGCAAGCTAACTTTTCTTTGTAACACGTGTATACGGGGCTATAGCTCAGCTGGGAGAGCGCCTGATTTGCATTCAGGAGGTCAGCAGTTCGATCCTGCTTAGCTCCACCATTACACGCACTAGGAAGTGATAGCCTTAATCAATAACTACACAGGTTGTGTTTATTGATTAGGGTTTTTTAAACCCTAAATGTTCTTTAACAATTTGGAAAGCTGATAAAAGTAATCAATATTTAAATGAAAGAGTAACTGAAAAAAAGAAAGTCGATAGCGATATCGAAAGATGTTTTTTCAAGTAGCTACTTTATCTGACAAATACGTGCACGCATTGAGCATGAACGGTCGCAACTAAGCGTACTGTGAGTCCTCCTTGCGCAAGAATGACGCTTAAATGCGCGTTATTTTGCACACATGATTAGCAAATATTGTCATTCATACAACAGCCATTGATTTGGCAACCGAAAACTGAAGCTAATAAGTCCTGGGTACTTTCATGTGTACATACAGGCATGCAAAAGGCGGTTTAGGGTTGTATGGTTAAGTGACTAAGCGTATACGGTGGATGCCTTGGCAGTTAGAGGCGATGAAGGACGTGTTAATCTGCGAAAAGCTGTGGTGAGCTGATAAAACGCGTTATAGCCACAGATGTCCGAATGGGGAAACCCACCGCTTCGGCGGTATCTGCTCCTGAATATATAGGGAGTAGAAGCAAACGAGGGGAACTGAAACATCTAAGTACCCTTAGGAAAAGAAATCAACCGAGATTCCCCTAGTAGCGGCGAGCGAACGGGGATTAGCCCTTAAGCGTATTGTAAGTAAGTGGAATGAGCTGGAAAGCTCAGCGACACAAGGTGATAGCCCTGTACACGAAAACGAACTTTAAGTGAAATCGAGTAGGTCGGGACACGTGTTATCTTGACTGAATATGGGGGGACCATCCTCCAAGGCTAAATACTCCTAACTGACCGATAGTGAACCAGTACCGTGAGGGAAAGGCGAAAAGAACCCCTGTGAGGGGAGTGAAATAGAACCTGAAACCGTATACGTACAAGCAGTGAGAGCCCACTTGTTGGGTGATTGCGTACCTTTTGTATAATGGGTCAGCGACTTATATTTAGTAGCAAGGTTAACCGAATAGGGGAGCCGTAGCGAAAGCGAGTGTTAACTGCGCGTTTAGTTGCTAGGTATAGACCCGAAACCCGGTGATCTAGCCATGGGCAGGTTGAAGGTTGAGTAACATCAACTGGAGGACCGAACCCACTAACGTTGAAAAGTTAGGGGATGACTTGTGGCTGGGGGTGAAAGGCCAATCAAACCGGGAGATAGCTGGTTCTCCCCGAAATCTATTTAGGTAGAGCCTCGGACGAATTCCATTGGGGGTAGAGCACTGTTAAGGCTAGGGGGTCATCCCGACTTACCAACCCTTTGCAAACTCCGAATACCGATGAGAACTATCCGGGAGACACACGGCGGGTGCTAACGTCCGTCGTGGAGAGGGAAACAACCCAGACCGCCAGCTAAGGTCCCAAAATATTACTAAGTGGGAAACGATGTGGGAAGGCTAAGACAGCTAGGAGGTTGGCTTAGAAGCAGCCATCCTTTAAAGAAAGCGTAATAGCTCACTAGTCGAGTCGGCCTGCGCGGAAGATGTAACGGGGCTAAGTAATATACCGAAGCTGCGGCATTGTACTTAGGTACAGTGGGTAGGGGAGCGTTGTGTAAGCCGTTGAAGGTGTACCGGGAGGTATGCTGGAGGTATCACAAGTGCGAATGCTGACATGAGTAACGATAAGGGGAGTGAAAAACTCCCCCGCCGGAAGACCAAGGTTTCCTGTCCCATGCTAATCAGGGCAGGGTAAGTCGGCCCCTAAGGCGAGGCAGAAATGCGTAGTCGATGGGAAACGGATTAATATTTCCGTACTTATATATTCAGTGAAGGGGGGACGGAGAAGGCTAAACAAGCTTGGCGTTGGTAGTCCAAGTGAAAGTGCGTAGGGCGTCGATTTAGGTAAATCCGGATTGACATTAAACCTGAGACACGAGACGAGCCACTAAGGTGGTGAAGTTGTTGATGCCATGCTTCCAGGAAAAGCCTCTAAACTTATGAATATGTGAACCGTACCCCAAACCGACACAGGTGGTCAGGTAGAGAATACTAAGGCGCTTGAGAGAACTCGGGTGAAGGAACTCGGCAAAATTGTACCGTAACTTCGGGAGAAGGTACGCCCTTGTTTGTGATTGGACTTGCTCCATAAGCAGATGAGGGCCGCAGTGACCAGGAGGCTGGGACTGTTTATTAAAAACACAGCACTGTGCTAAATCGAAAGATGACGTATACGGTGTGACACCTGCCCGGTGCCGGAAGGTTAATTGATGGGGTTAGCGCAAGCGAAGCTCTTGATCGAAGCCCCGGTAAACGGCGGCCGTAACTATAACGGTCCTAAGGTAGCGAAATTCCTTGTCGGGTAAGTTCCGACCTGCACGAATGGTGTAACCATGGCCTCGCTGTCTCCACCCGAGACTCAGTGAAATTGAAATTGCAGTGAAGATGCTGTGTACCCGCACCTAGACGGAAAGACCCCGTGAACCTTTACTATAGCTTGGCACTGAACATTGAATCTACATGTGTAGAATAGGTGGGAGACGTTGAATCACAGACGCTAGTTTGTGTGGAGTCACCTTTGAAATACCACCCTTGTATATTTGATGTTCTAACATTGGTCCCTAATCGGGATTGTGGACAGTGTCTGGTGGGTAGTTTGACTGGGGCGGTCTCCTCCCAAATCGTAACGGAGGAGCACGAAGGTTGGCTAATCCTGGTCGGACATCAGGAGGTTAGTGCAATGGCATAAGCCAGCTTAACTGCGAGACAGACACGTCGAGCAGGTACGAAAGTAGGTCATAGTGATCCGGTGGTTCTGTATGGAAGGGCCATCGCTCAACGGATAAAAGGTACTCCGGGGATAACAGGCTGATACCGCCCAAGAGTTCATATCGACGGCGGTGTTTGGCACCTCGATGTCGGCTCATCACATCCTGGGGCTGAAGTCGGTCCCAAGGGTATGGCTGTTCGCCATTTAAAGTGGTACGCGAGCTGGGTTTAGAACGTCGTGAGACAGTTCGGTCCCTATCTGGTGTGGGCGTTGGAAGATTGATGGGAGCTGCTCCTAGTACGAGAGGACCGGAGTGGACGAACCGCTGGTGTTCGGGTTGTTTTGCCAAAGGCATTGCCCGGTAGCTACGTTCGGAACGGATAACCGCTGAAAGCATCTAAGCGGGAAGCCGACCCAAAGATGAGTCTTCCCAAGAGATTTAATCTCTCTAAAGGGTTGTTGTAGACGACGACGTTGATAGGCAGGGTGTGGAAGCGTAGCAATGCGTTAAGCTAACCTGTACTAATTGCCCGTGCGGCTTAATCATACAACACCTAAGCTGCTTGTCTGCTGGTTAACGTAAGTTATTTGGTGGTGAGTAAGTATAGGGTTATATGAGAATAGACGATATAACCAATCATGATGAATTAGAAAGAGTAGCGCTCTTCGTTTAAATATACTTTTATTAGATTTTTCCAGATATGTTAAAGACAACTATTTTAGTAGTTAGTGATGTTAATCATTAATGAAGCAGTTTTTGCTTGGCGACAATAGCGATACGGTACCACCTGATCCCATTCCGAACTCAGAAGTGAAACGTATTAGCGGCGATGGTAGTGTGGGGTTTCCCCATGTGAGAGTAGCACATCGCCAAGCTCCTATTCGAAGAAAGGCTTACCTCAGGGTAAGCCTTTTTTTATGCTTGAAATAAAGTATGGCTGCATACCCAATAATAAACTTAGGAAAACCGAGGCCCTTTCAAAGGACACGGAAAAGTACACGAAAAAGGATATGTAAAAATACACGCAACGGGTCATGATTTTCATAGGGAAATAAAAGGTAGGCCTGACTTAATCTGCAGAGATGTGACTGGTCAAAAACTAAATAGATGTCATGAGGCATGACATCTATCATTACTGTGTATTACAAATAGACACTTAACGCTTCACTATCACCAATGAACTCACCACCAATAAATATTTGTGGCACAGTATCGCGACCTGTGATTGCTTTGAGTGAGGTTAAAGATGCATCTTTTCCTAGTATAATCTCTTCATAATCATATCCAGCTGCACTGAGTTCCGCTTTAGCTTTAATACAGAACGGACAGTTAGGTTTAGTGAAAATACTTACTTCTTGTGGTGCTTTAGCTTCAGGATCTAAGTACCTCAACATTGTGTCAGCGTCAGATACTTCAAATGGGTCACCTGGTAAGTCAGGCTCAATAAACATCTTTTCAATGATCCCGTTATTTACCAGCATTGAATAGCGCCAGCTACGCTTGCCGAAACCGATTGCAGATTTATCGACGAGTAAGCCCATTTTTTCTGTAAATTCTCCATTACCATCGGGCACAACTGTAATATTTTGTGCTTCTTGATCTGCAAGCCAAGAGTTCATTACAAATGTATCATTAACGGAAATACAAACAATGTCATCGACGCCATGTTTGGCAAATGTCTTTGCTAATTGATTATAACGTGGCAAGTGTGTGGAAGAACATGTTGGCGTAAATGCGCCTGGTAATGAAAAAACGACAACTTTTTTGCGACTGAATAACCCTTTTGTATCTAACGTTTGCCATTCATCGCCTACCCGCACAGGCCAAGTGACATTTGGTACTGATGTGCCTGTTTTGTCTATAAAATTTGGATTGGTTAGCATAATATTTCCTAATTAATGATAGTGAAGAGGCTCTAATATACGATTAGAATTTTAAACAGGCAATCTAATAAAACAAATTAGATCAATCGGTTAAATTGAAAGCTCATCAATAACAAAAAACTTAAAGATGACAGTGAGTTATTGCCTAATACTACAGTCAAGATAATCGATTACTCGTAGTTTTGTCATGTGTTGGCCTGGCATAAATGTAAATGATGTTTTTTTGTTATTATATAAATATGTTTATTTTTTTCTTAATCAATTAAGAAAGATGTTGATTTATACATTTAATTTCATTATTGTTACAACCTAGTAACATAAGTTACGATCTCAACAGGGAATAATAGGACACACACACATATGAAAACTAATAAAATTTTTAAGCCTGCAATAATATCATTAGCTGTTTCAGCTGCGATGTTTTCAGGTAGTGCTTTAGCACAGCAAGCAAACACAAACGAAGTTGCGGATGATGTTGAAGTTATTGCTGTTAGCGGTATTCGTGGTTCACTAATTCGTGCACAAGCGATTAAACAAGATAACAAATCTATCGTAGAAGCTATTTCAGCTGAAGACATCGGTAAATTACCTGATTCATCTATCGCTGAATCATTAGCGCGTCTTCCTGGTCTTGCCGGTGAACGAGTTGGCGGTCGTACTTCTGGTATTTCTGTTCGTGGTTTTAAAGAAGATTTCACTGGTACTACACTAAACGGTCGTGAATTGATCGGTATTGGTGATAACCGTGGTGTTGAATATGATCTTTATCCTTCTGAGATCATGACTGGTGCGACAATTTATAAAACGACTGATGCGTCGTTAACGACTCAAGGTATCGGTGGTACAGTCGATTTACAAACAGTTCGTCCTTTATCTGCAAAACGTACTTTAACGATCAATGGTAGTTATGAGCAAGCAGGTAATGAATCTGACAATCCAGAATTTGACAACACAGGTAAGCGTTTTGCGTTATCGTTCGTTGAAAAATTTGCTGATGATACCATTGGCTTGGCTGTTGCTTATGCAACTGCTGAATCACCAAACAACCAACGTAAATATGGTGTTTGGGGTTACAATGCACAAAATAATGGTGATGATTTCGTACCAGCGGGTCTGGATTTAAATAACCAATCTACATTACTAGACCGTGAAACAATTTCTGCTGTATTACAATTCCAACCAAATGACCAACTAGACATCGTCCTTGACGTGCTAGATATCAGTTATTCTGATTCAGGTGTCTTACGTGGTTTCATCGAACCTTTCTCTTTAGAAGTTGATGCCGATGGTAACCCTGTGTACACAGGTTCAGGAAACAACGTAAGCGGTAATCAAGTTGGTGTTAACCCAGTATTACGTACCGATCCATTACAAAAAGATGGTTCACTTCAAGCATTTGGTTTAAACGTAAACTACGCTATTGATGATACATGGTCTGTAGAAGTTGATTTAGCGTCGAGTGAATCTGCTAAGCGTGATCTTCGTGCAGAATCTTATGCCGGTTTAGCTCGCTCAGGTACCTTAGGTTCTGATGAGTTAGGTACTCGTTCATTCGAAATGAGTGACAATGGTGTATTCTTCACTAGTCAATCTGGACTTGGTGCTTTTGCCGATGCAAATGCGTTACAATTAACTGGCCCGCAAGTTTGGGGTGGTGGTATGGCTAATATCGCTGATCAGTTTACATCAACCGTGTTACAAGAAAACGGACAGCCGTTCAGTTTCTTGAATGCGCAAGATGGTTTCATGAACTATGCTGATTTTGCTGAAGAATTAACTACAGCAAAAATTCAAATTCAAGCTGAGCTTGATGGTGGTTTATTCACAAACGTAGTAACTGGTTTACATATCAGCGACCGTTTTAAAGAAAAAATCAACAAAGGTTTATTTGCAACTGCATCTTCTTATCCTTTCTCGACGGGTATTCCAAGTGAATATGTCTACGGTCTTGCTGATTTAAGCTGGGCTGGTTTAGGACAGGTTGTCGCGTATGACGGTTTTGCACCTTACTATGATGATACTTATACATTAAATGATGCAGGTCTTCTTGAACCAGACCGTTTAGGTGATACATTTACGGTTGATGAGCGTGTAACGACTTTCTTCGTTAAAGCTGACTATGAAACTGAACTTGGTGATATGCCGGTATTTGGTAATGTGGGCTTACAGTATATTCGTAGTGATCAGTCTTCTTCGGGTTATATCGGTGTTGTTGGTGATAACTTCGCAGTATGTGATGATAACAACGATGGTGAAGTAGACGATAGCTGTAAAATTACAGCAGGCGATAAGTATACGCATTTATTACCAAGCTTTAACTTAAGTGCTGAAGTTGCAGATAATCAATTCATTCGCTTAGCTGCTTCTAAAACTATCTCTCGTGCTCGTATTGACCAAATGCGTGCATCTGGTTTTGTTAAATTTGATCAGAACATCGATTTAATCACAATACCAAATACACTTGCAGATGTTGAAGCAAATGGTTCACCTTGGAGCAAAGTAACGGGTAACCCTATGTTACGTCCGTTAGAAGCGAACAACTTTGACGTTGCATACGAAAATTACTTTGAAGATGAAGGTTATGTTTCAGTTGCTGTGTTCTACAAAGATCTTGTTAACTGGACTCGTGATGGTAACGAATATATTGATTTCACAAATGATCCAACGAATGGCGGTGCAAACTACTTCATTCCTGGTTTCCATGATCGTGTAATCGACCAAGATGGTGTTTATGGCCCATTAAATACAGCTTACTCACAAGGTGATTTAGTCACTCCTCCTGATTTTGGTGCATATTCGTTCTTCGAAGATGGCTTAAAAGGCGAAGTTAAAGGTATCGAAGTTACTGCAAACATTCCATTAAACATGTTAGCGGATGAGCTTGACGGATTTGGTGTTGCAGCTTCTGCTACACTAATTGATGCGAAACTAGATAATGGTGCAAGCATTCCTGGTCAGTCTGATAGCGTTTACTCGTTAACAGCTTACTATGAGCGTGATGGATTTGAAGTCCGTGTTGCAGCAACAGATCGTGATGGATTCACTACCTATGAGCGTGGTGGTTCTAACAAGATTGCTGAAGCAAGCCGTGACGGTGTGACGTTGTTAGATGCTCAGATCAGCTATGATTTCTCCGAAGCCGGTATGGAAGCATTGAAAGGTCTTAAAGTATCATTGCAAGGTACAAACTTGACAGATGAAGATGAATCAACACGTGATGGTAACGGTATTGTTACGGTTAATCGCCAGTTTGGTCCTTCTTACTTACTAAACGTTAACTACTCTTTCTATTAAGATATAGTAAACTGTAAAGACCTCATGGCTCAGGCGATGAGGTCTTTTTTTTTGTCTTATTTATTTTTGGCTTCAGATTAGGTAAAGTCAAAAATAAATCACGCATATAAGGTATTTGATACATGCAACAACCAATCAAAAAAGTCGTCATTGCTGGCGGTGGTACTGCTGGCTGGATGACTGCTGCGCTGATGCAAAAAGTCTTACAGGGGCAAATTGAAATCGAGCTGGTTGAATCAGAAGATATCGGAATTGTCGGTGTCGGTGAAGCAACGATCCCACCAATTCAAGTCTTTAATCAATTTTTGGGTGTGGATGAAAAAGAGTTTTTACGCGAAACCAACGGGACAATTAAGCTTGCGATTCAATTTGAAAACTGGCGTGTAAAAGGTGAATCCTATTTACATACATTTGGTGCACCTGGGACTAATTTGGGATTTTGTAATTTTCAGCATTATTGGTTACGTGCTTATAAAGCGGGTTTACAAAAATCCATTTGGGAATATGACTTAAATTACCTATGTAGTGTAGACGGTTCATTTAACAAAATTAATACGCAAAACCCCATGTTTGATATGCCTTATGCTTATCACTTTGATTCGTCTTTATATGGTAAATATTTACGTAAAATTGCTGAAAAAGGCGGTGTTATTCGTACTGAAGGGATTATTGAGCATGTTCAACAGGATCCAATTTATGGAAATATTACGGGCTTACAGTTAAAAAGTGGTAAGCAAATTCAAGGTGATTTATTTATTGATTGTACGGGCTCTCGAGCTATTTTATCCCAACAAACATTAGGTGTAAAATATGAAGATTGGTCGCACTGGTTAGCGGCTGATAGTGCATTGGCCGTGCAAACTAATCGTTTTGAAAAGACCCTACCCTATACCCGCAGTATCGCGCATGACAAAGGCTGGCAATGGCGGATACCATTAACCAATCGCAACGGTAACGGCATTGTGTTCTCATCAAAATATATGACAGATGAAGAAGCACATGATCGCCTGATTAATAATTTAGGGTCAGATCCAATTAATGACGTACGTAAAATATCGTTTAGAACGGGTCGAACAAAAGAACAATGGCATAAAAACGTGATCAGTATTGGCTTGGCGAGTGGATTTTTAGAGCCATTAGAATCAACCAGTATTCATTTAATCCAATCGGCGATTGTGCGATTACTTAAATTATTTCCACATAACGGTATTCAACAATCAGCTGTCGATTTATATAATGCCGAATCTAAGACGGAATATGAAACTATTCGAGATTTTATTATTTTGCATTATCACGTTAATGAACGAACTGATTCTGATTTTTGGCAAGATATGCGAAATTTACCTTTACCGGATCGGTTAGCACAAAAAATCCAAGTATTTAGTGATGTGGGTGAGATCTTTAATGATCAGCATGATATTTTCCGTGATGCGTCTTGGTTACAAGTGATGCTCGGCCAAGGGATCATGCCAAAAGATTATCATCCTGCAGCAAATCAAATGAGCGAAGCTCAGTTAACTGACACCTTGGACAAAGTTTTTGCAGCAAAACGTCAACCGTTGGTAAAAATGTTACCGCATGATGACTTTTTAGCACATTATTTAAAAGTGTAGCAGGGGATGGTTTTGTTAGGAAAAAGATTATGAATCCGCAACGCATTGTTATTTTAGGAGGTGGAACAGCTGGCTGGATGGCGGCAAACCTGTTAGCGCATCGCTGGAGGGAACACCCAATTCATATCACCGTAGTCGAATCACCTGACATTGGTATTATCGGTGTAGGGGAAGGCTCAACACCGAGTTTGAAACGTTTTTTTGCAGACTTAAATATTCCTGAGTCAGATTGGATGGAACGATGCAAAGCGACATATAAAGTGAATATAGAATTTGCAGGTTGGAGTCCTAATTCACAAAATGCCAGTTATAGTCACCCATTTATTTCGCAATTAGACACCTTTAGTGAGCGTCCTTTTCAGGTTAATTGCTATACCCGCCGTTTGGGTTTGGATGTTGAAACGACACCAGAAAAATTTCTGTTTAATGGTTGGCTTGCTAAGCATAACAAACATCCTATTGCTCCTGATCATTTTCCCTTTAATGTTGAATACGGCTATCATTTTGATTCGGGTTTACTGGGACAATTTTTAGCGGATCACGCACAACAACTTGGTGTTGAGCATAAGCAAAGAACGATTGAACATGTCCAACAACACCCCGATGACAGTATTGCGGCATTAGTCTGCGATAATGGTGAAGTGATACCCGCTGATTTATTTTTTGATTGTACGGGATTTAGGTCTGTGCTGTTACAACAAACATTGGGCGTCAAATTTAATACGTTCAAAGATAATTTATATAATGATGCTGCTGTTGTTTTTCCTACTGCGGTAGATCAAAACCAACCAGTAGAAACACAAGCGACCGCCTTATCTAATGGCTGGGCGTGGCGGATTCCGTTAACCCACCGCACTGGGAATGGTTACGTTTTCAGTCAAGATTTTATCTCGGCAGACCATGCAGAAACGGAGTTTCGTGCGCATTTAGGTTTGCTTGATAGTGATATAGAAGCTCGTCATTTACAAATGAATGTAGGTCAAGTTAGTCAACACTGGTACAAAAACTGTGTTGGATTAGGTTTATCACAAGGATTTATTGAACCGTTAGAAGCGACAGCGTTGCATTTGGTACAAACTTCGGTTGAACGCTTTATTGAAGAATACGAAGCGGGGCATTTTTCGAATAAGCGCCAAGATAATTACAATAATATTATCAATGAAAACTTTGAACGGGTACGTGATTACATCGTCGCTCACTATAAGCTCAATACTCGAGATGACTCTGAATATTGGCGTGCTAATCGTAATAATGAGCATATATCCAAGCCTTTACTAGAGTTACTTGATGTCTGGTTTAGGCGTGGTGATTTAACACAACACCTTAAAGAAAACGGACATGCGTCGCATTTTAGCGCGACCTCATGGCATTGCCTTTTATCTGGATATGGTGCTTATCCGCCATTGTCCGTCAATCAACCTGGTACAGGAGATCTGTATTCTGATAATCAACTTGATGCTTTTTTTAAAGGGTGTCTAATGAATTTTAAATCTTCGCGTGTGTAAGGCCTGATATGTATTCTACTCCTCCTGCCGTTGGTCATGTTCAGCACATAACTGAAAATGTATTATGGTGTCGGATGCCGTTACCTTTGGCACTAGATCATATTAACGTCTATCTAGTTAGGGATAATCATGGCTGGGCAATTATTGATTGTGGGATGGCAACGAGTGAGACGATTGCGGCATGGACATCGATTATTGAGCAATTAGACGGGCCGATTACGCGAGTCATTGTTACGCACATGCATCCTGATCATATCGGGTGCGCTGGCTATTTGACACAAACCTATCGCGTCGATTTGTACATGGCACAGACCGAGTATTATGCTGCGAGAGCATTATACGCCGGCAATCAAGGTGCGGATAATTGGCAGGATCGTCGCTATTATCGAGCAGCAGGCTTTTCCCCTGAACAGGTTACTCTGTTTACTCAAGGGAAAGGAGGATTTGGCAAGGTTGTCTCTCCGCTACCTTTGAGCTTTGTTCGATTAGTACCCGGTGAAACTTTACTTATAGGCCAATCTTCATGGCAATTAATACTTGGACTTGGTCATTCTCCAGAGCATATTAGCTTATTTAACCCTGAATTTGATATATGTATTGGGGGGGATCAAGTGTTACCCAAAATCACACCCAATATAGGTGCTTATAGTACTCAACCTCAATCTAATCCTTTATATTATTACTTACACACGTTAGAACAATTTGCACAGTTACCACAATCGACGTTACTGTTGCCATCGCACAAAAATCCGATTAGGGATATTCCTAACAGGGTAGCTGAGATTATTCATCATCATCACATCCATCTTGATAACTTAATGCAAGCTTGTCTTTCTCAACAAACCGTGGTGAGTTTATTACCCGTTATGTTTCAACGCCAATTAGGCAAACATCAAATGTTCTTTGCTGTTGCAGAATGCCTAGCGCACCTAAATTACTTACTTGAGCAAGATAAGTTAACTTGCGTAAAAGATAATTATGGAGTCAATCAATATCAAACTAAGCCTTAAGTAATACTTGTAGAGTGTCGATAGTATTTGTTATCAGATTCGTAAAAAGATGTAGTACATCAACCCATGAATCAGACAGTCTATAGCAATTACTAATTACAAACTAAGGTGTTTATTATGCGATTGAATGAACCAGTGACTCAACGTGAGTATCGATTTGAGCATACTGAGAGACTCATCTCAGCGACAGATAAGCATGGAAGAATTACTCACTGCAATGATGCATTTCAACGAGTCAGCGGCTATGAAAGAGAAGATTTAATTGGTCAACCGCATAATTTAATTCGTCATCCTGATATGCCTTCTCCGGTATTTAAAGAAATGTGGGATACGTTAAAAGCTGGAAAAATTTGGATGGGATTGGTGAAAAATCGTCGGGCTGATGGCGATCATTATTGGGTGTCTGCTTTTGTCACTCCAGTTCATGAAAACGGAACATTAATTGGTTACGAATCGGTACGAGTTACTGCTACCGAAGATGAAAAAAAACGAGCCACAGAAATATACGCCAAACTTCGAGCAGGCAAGCCCGCTATTAGCTTTACCCAAAAATGTTTAAATTTTATGAGTAGTTACCTGCCTTTTTTACTTATTGGTGGAACAGCATTAGGTATTGACCTGTTCTTTGGCCAATTTTTGCTTGGATTAATGGCATTTGGTGCTGTTGTTTTATCCGGTGTATTTTCTAATATTAAACGTGAAAAAGAATGGCAAGAAATAATTGATCAAAGTCCGGATTCTTATAGCAATGAATTAGTCGCTCAGACATATTTCCCTGATTCAGGTAAAAAAGCACGGGCTAAATTAGTCTTATTGTGTGAATTATCACGCTGTCGTACAGCCTTAGCTCGGATCTCTGATGCGGCTCAAGAGCTTGATAATATTGCCGACTCTACTCAACTTCAAGCCGAAGTAACAAGCTCGGCAGCTGTGCAACAAAATCAAAGCACACAACAAATTGCTTCAGCAATTACGCAAATGAGTGCAGCCATCCAAGAAGTTGCTGAGCGCGTGGAATCTAACGCGCAAAATTCCAAACAAGCGTATCAAAATGTTAATTCTGGTAATGATCGTGCTAAAGAAGCATTAGATACAATTAATTTATTGAATGATGCGGTAGAATCAATTACTTCTACTGTCGGTGAGCTGGCCGAATCAACGGGTCAAATAGGTCAAGCAGCGAATATTATTTCTACTATTGCTGAACAAACTAATTTATTAGCACTTAACGCAGCCATTGAAGCTGCACGTGCTGGTGAACAAGGGCGAGGCTTTAGCGTTGTTGCTGATGAGGTTCGGTCTTTAGCATTAAAGACACATGAATCCACGGATCATATTCATCAAATTATTCAGACGTTAACCAGTCGCTCTGAACGCGCAGTTTCGGTGTCTCGAGATGGTAAAGCTTCAGCTGAACAAGGTGTCGCTATAGTCGAAAAAACGCGTGATGCATTAGCGGAAATAAACCAAGCAGTGAGTATGATTTCAAATATGACGATTGAGATGTCATCCTCGGTCGAAGAGCAAAGTAATGTTGCTGAACATATCAATGAACAGATCGTAGGGATAGCTGATGGTGCAATGGAAACTAAAAGTGCATCAGAAAAAGCCTTAGCAGCAAGTAAGACATTAAAAGAAACCATTACGATGGTTAATTCTGTTATCGACCGTTTTCAAACTTCAGGGAAAACATCAATTAACTAATCAATATGTTATATCTCTATGTAAGTGATTTCTCACCTGCATAGAGACTTCTAGTAACAATTAACATAGTTTTAATTCAACCTTTTCTCGATTATTGTCTATATTTACTACATAGATCTAATTAGAGTCAGTAATGTGAACCCAAATCGTAGTATTACTATATTCGTTTTTTTGTTTTTTCTAGTGTGTTCAATTTCAGCACTTTTTATTTATTTTGAATTACAAAGCAAATTAACTAACATTGAAAATCAGATAGAGTTGCACAACGAAGTGTTTGTGCAACTGCAAAGTGATCTTATTCATATCCAAGGTTCACTCGGGTTTGGTGGTCTAACTAGTCACCTCAAAAACTTTCAAATCAATCAACAAATCACCGATCTATTTAAAGCTCAATCAGCCTTGCTTGATGCTAAACAATACCTTTCAGCAATCCGTGTGCGGCTAGATTCTAATGTAAAGTATGAAAGCTATTTGGTGGATTTGGAAACCGTGTTAAACATCTATGAAGCTCAATTTGCAACATTAAACAGAATCACTGATGTTGAAAAACTATTGGTAATCGAGGACATGCAAACGATTGATGATGATGTTGCGATTGATGCAATTGCGGGTTTAGAGTTGGCGTTTGTTGATACTCTGAATACACAAAACGCAGCGAATCATGCTGCAGTTAAGAGCTTATCCAATTTCTTATCGACTATTTTAGGTGTCTTTTTACCTTTACTCATTTCTGTAGGTTGTGTTTTTATCTTTATTTATTTAAAAGTAAATGATTATTACACTGAATTAACGGCTGTTATGCGGGGCTCCAATGACGCAATAATAGTGTCAAACGAAGATGGTAAAATTGTGCGTTTTAATAAAGTCGCGCAAACGTTGTTTGGTTATACTCACAAAGAATTTGGTGAGCTCTATATTGAAGATTTAGTAAATCCAAATGAGAAAGCCCATCATAAAAACCTACGCTCCGGTTATATCGTCAATGTGTTAAAACCCAAGTTTGATAAAAACATCAAAGGCGACAACGTGTTAGTAAAGATGAATCATGGTTCATTTTTAGGAGCAAAAAAATCTGGCGAGCTAATACCGATCAATATTAACTTAACCGGTTATAAAATTAACGGAAAGATCCATCTATTAGCGTCTCTTAAAGACCAAACTTACATTCGTAAATTGGAATACAAAACCCAAATAGAGCCGTTTACCAATTTAGCGAATAAAGAAACAATCAAGCAATCGTTAAGTACTGAAATAGAACGCTCACGTCGCCATGAACATTCACTATCGATTATCTTTATTGATATTGATCACTTTAAGACCATTAACGATAAGCACGGTCACCAAATCGGTGATGAGGTTATCAAAGCCTTATCTGACTGTATAGCAGAACGGGTTCGGGATTCAGATGTGTTGGGACGTTTTGGTGGTGATGAATTTATCATTATTTGTCCAGAATGTACCGGTTATCAAGCGGCAGTCATTGCTGAGCAAATCCGGAAAAATATCAGCAAACTAAACATCCATGATTTAGACATTACCATTTCGCTTGGTATCACCGAGTGTCAAAATCAAGATACGGTGAAGACATTGCTCGGTCGTGCCGATCGAGCGCTATACGAAGCCAAAGAAAATGGACGCAATACCACTAAGCTGATCGGTTAATTGGACCGAGTAACGTAATGATTGATTTTATCGATTAGTGCAATCGATATCATTCGCTTTATTTGGTTACAAATTTCTTCAATAATAGTTAGCAGTTCGAGGCAACAAGGGTTGTCTCTAACAAGTTTAACTCTCACTATTATTAAGGAAATTTAGCATGGCTAAAATCAACAGCACTATCCCAGAATTTTCAACTCAAGCATTTGTTCCTGGCCAAGATGACTTTGTTACTATCACTTCTGATGATGTAAAAGGTCAATGGTCTATCTTCTTATTTTATCCTGCCGATTTTACATTTGTTTGCCCAACTGAGCTTGAAGATATGCAAAATATCTACGGTGAGCTACAACAGTTAGGTGTGCAAGTATATTCAGTTTCTACGGATTCACATTTCGTGCACAAAGCATGGCATGAAACGTCTGATGCAATTTCTAAAGTGACTTACCCGATGCTAGGGGACAGTACTGGTGCCCTGACACGTGGTTTTGATGTGATGATCGAAGAAGCTGGTCAAGCATTGCGTGGTACTTTCCTAGTTAACCCTGAAGGCGTTATAAAAGTTGCTGAAATTCATGATTTAGGTATTGGACGTTCCGCTAAAGACATGTTGCGTAAAGTCAAAGCGGCACAATATGTTGCTACGCATGACGGTGAAGTCTGTCCAGCAGCATGGGAAGAGGGTCAAAAGACTCTGGCTCCAAGCTTAGATTTAGTCGGCAAAATCTAATTTCATCTCATTGATGATTAGAGCGACAAGGGAGCGAGTCTCCCTTGTTTTCCCCTGACAAAAGGAACCTACAAATGATTACTAAAGATATTATTACCGCCTTGCAACAATATACGCAAAACATGACTGCGCCCTTATCATTTGTGTTGCAAACGGGCGAGCACAGCAAACGTGCTGAATTGTTGCAATTTTTAACCGATTTTTCGACCGCAAATTCATTGTTCAGCGTTGTTGAACAAGATTTATCTGATACCTTAAGAAGCCCATTAAGCTTTACCTTATTGGTTAATAATGAGCCAACAGGCGTTATTTTTTCAGGCATACCTTCTGGCCATGAGTTTAATTCACTCGTCTTAGCAGTACTTAATGCGACAGGCACCCCAATCAAATTAGATGAAGGGTTACAACAAATTATCAAACGGGTTGACGTACCTCTAAAATTTGAAGCGTACATCAGCCTAAGTTGCCACAACTGTCCTGATGTCGTACAAGCATTGAATCAATTTGCACTACTTAATCCGCATATCCAAGCAGAAATGATTGATGGGGGGTTGTATCCCGATTTAATTGAACAAAATAATATTCAAGGTGTACCAAGTATATATCTTAATGGTGAAGTGTTTGCCAATGGTAAAATAGATACCGGTGCGTTAATTGAAAAACTTTTAGCATTGTACCCACAATTAAGTCAACAGTCGGCTGATGCTCCTGCTTTACCTCTTCAAGATGTTACTGTATTGGGTGGTGGGCCTGCAGGTGTCTCTGCTGCTATTTATGCAGCGCGTAAAGGCTTAAATGTCACGGTCATTGCTGAGCGGTTTGGTGGACAAGTAAAAGATACAATGGGTATTGAAAATTTAATTTCGATATCAAGTACAACTGGACCCGCATTGACGGGGGCGATGATGCATCATTTGAATGATTATGAAGTAACACTCAAAGAGCATTTACGGGTTGAACGTATCGAACCGGGTCATATAAAAACTCTAACATTATCAAGTGGTGAGCAAATTCAATCTAAGTCCGTGATCATTGCAACAGGTGCTAAATGGCGGGAGCTAGGTGTGCCAGGTGAAAAAGAAAATATTGGAAATGGTGTCGCTTACTGTCCACATTGTGATGGGCCTTTTTTCAAAGGCAAAGATGTGGCTGTTATTGGTGGTGGTAACTCTGGTATTGAAGCGGCGTTGGACTTATCGGGGATTGTCAAATCAGTTACCGTATTTGAATTTTTACCAGAACTTAAAGCTGACAAAGTATTAGTCGATCAATTAGCTAAGCGAAAAAACGTAACCATTATCAAAAATGCTGCTTCCAAAGAAGTCTTAGCCACTAATGGCAAAGTAACGGCATTGCAATATGAAGACCGTGCAACGGGAGAAATCCATGAGCAAGCTTTAGATGGGATCTTTGTACAGATTGGTTTATTGCCTAATTCGCAAATAGCTGAAGGTGTGGTCGAGTTATCACCTTACAAAGAAATCATCATTAATGAGCGTGGTGAAACATCACAACCTGGGATCTTTGCTGCTGGGGATGTATCTACCGTGCCTTATAAGCAAATTGTCATATCGATGGGTGAGGGAGCCAAAGCCAGTTTATCCGCTTTTGATTATTTGTTGAAGAATCATTAATACAAGTCAATAAAAAACGGCGAAGATTAAATCATTTCGCCGTTTTCATTAAGACTCAATAAACGTGTTTATTACATACGTTCAAATATCATCGCAATACCTTGACCACCACCAATACACATAGTTGCTAAGGCGTATTTGCCTTGAATGCGTTGTAATTCATGGATAGCTTTGGTTGCGATAACAGCACCAGATGCACCGATTGGGTGACCTAGCGCAATGGCGCCACCATTAGGGTTGGTTTTTGCAGGATCTAAATCGAGGCCTTTACTTACCGTTAGTGCTTGAGAGGCAAATGCTTCGTTTGATTCCACCACATCCATATCTGCAATCGTTAAACCGGCTTTAGCTAACGCGGCTTTAGTTGCAGGGATAGGACCTTCACCCATGACATCGTTCGGCACACCAGCAACCGCATAAGATACAATACGTGCAATTGGTGCTAATCCATTTGCCGTTGCGTAGTCTTCACTTGCTAAGGTTAAGAACGATGCACCATCATTAATACCTGATGCATTACCGGCAGTGACGCTGCCGTCTTTTTTAAATGCTGGACGCATGCCACTTAAACTCTCAGCGGTTGTTCCTGCTTTAACGTGCTCGTCGGTATCAAATATAATGGTACCTTTACGGCTTTTTAACTCAATCGGTACAATTTGGTCTTTAAAATAACCAGCTTCAATTGCTTTAGTCGCACGTGCGTGAGATTCTGCGGCAAAGGCATCTTGTTCTTCGCGTGAAATTTCCCATTTATCAGCTAAGTTTTCAGCGGTAATACCCATATGGCCAACACCAAATGGGTCAGTCAAGGCTGCGACCATCATATCAGTCATTGATGTATCACCCATACGTGCACCATTACGCATTGCACCTGATAAGTAGCCACCACGTGTCATATTTTCTACACCACCACCAATCGCCAACTCATGATCACCTAGCATGATCCCTTGGGCGGAGTTAATGACAGCTTGTAAACCTGAACTACATAGACGGTTCAGTGCCATTGCCGTTGAGCTCAGTGGCATACCGGCTTGAATTGATGCGACACGAGCAACATACGGAAAGCGCGATTCTGTCGGGATAGTATTGCCGACTACGATAGATTCGTATTGATCAGCTGGTACGCCTGATTTTTCAATACCTTGCTTTAATACTTGAGCGGCTAATTCTGCTGGCTCAATCCCCTTTAAACTACCATTAAATGTACCAATTGCAGATCGAACTGCACTTAACACAACTACGTTTTTTACACTCATCTTATTCATCCATATTACTTGAGGTTGTTGATTAAATTTCGTCCAGATAACTAAAGTATACCGAATGTGGACAAAATAACAGCATTAATCAGCAGACATTAGTGGTAGATCAGACATTAATCGTAGGGTTTATTTAATCAAATCAACAAAGTCCGCATCACTGTGACGTTCAGGTAGTTGAAATTCTTCATCGCCCCACACTTTATTGACAACACGCCCTTTGACCACTGCCGGACGCGCGGCTAACTGCTTTGCCCAACGCATGACATGCGTATATTCATGCACTTGTAAAAACTCAGCAGCTTCATATAACTTGCCTAAGCACAGTACGCCATACCATGGGAAAATGGCCATATCAGCAATACTGTATTCATCCCCTGCAATATATTTGTGTTTTGCTAATTGCTTGTCTAATACATCTAACTGGCGTTTAACTTCCATCGCATAGCGGTTGATGGGGTATTCATACTTTTCTGGAGCGTAGGCATAAAAATGGCCAAACCCTCCACCTAAAAACGGTGCGGATCCCATTTGCCAAAATAACCAGTTGAGTACTTCGGTGCGTTTTGAATCTGATGCTGGTAAAAAGTGCCCGAATTTTTCAGCTAAATGTAGGAGTATTGAGCCGGACTCAAAGACGCGTAATTTATCCCCACCACTGGCGACTTCTGAGTGATCAAATAACGCAGGAATTTTGGAGTTGGGATTGGCTGAGACAAATCCCGAACCAAACTGTTGACCTTCTTGAATATTCACCAACCAGCCATCATATTCAGCTTCTTTGATGCCTAATGCTAATAACTCTTCGAACATGATGGTGACTTTTACGCCATTAGGGGTCGCTAATGAATACAGCTGAAAAGGGTGTTCGCCGACGGGTAAATCTTTTTCATGGGTACTGCCTGAAATAGGACGATTAATATTGGCAAATTTGCCGCCGTTAGCACTATCCCAAGTCCAGACGCTAGGTGGGGTATAGGTAGAATCAGTCATAATTGTTCCTTATTATTATATACAGTTGCATCATAAGCCGTGCGCAGCGTAAAAATCAAACACATTGTTCTCTAATAGAGTATAGCGTTGTCGACAATAAAGCATGTTTTTCTTGATAAAAGGATTAAACAGGTCTATATTGTCGACAATGTAATTGAAAAGTTTTTTGAGAACTCATAATGACACATGCACCCGCACCCGCTATCACGGCTGCTGACAAGACGTTTTACACCCTAAGAACCGATATTGTCGAAGGGCGCATCGCTGCCGGTAGCAAATTAAGCGAAGCCGAGTTGTCGACAAAATATGGCGTGAGCCGAGCCGTGATCCGTGAAGCGATTAGCCGTTTAGTGTCGTGTCACATTGTTGAGCGAAAAGCGAATATCGGCGCTCGTGTGGTTGCGCTAACACCTGAAGGATTGATTGAGTTGTATCAAGTTCGTGAATCCTTAGAGGGCATGGCGGCACGCCTAGCCGCGCAAAACATGACGCCAGCACAAATTGCTGAACTCAACACTTTACTTGAACAACACGCCGATTCGGTCAAAGACTCACAATTGTATTACCAAGAAGCCGGTGACGTAGATTTTCATTATCGAATTATTATTGGCTCGCACAACAGTCAGTTAATTACGTTATTAACCGAAGGAATATACCATCTAGTGCGCATGTATCGTGTGCAACTCGGTATGGCGGGTCCTCGAGTGACGACTGCATTTGCAGAGCATCAACATATTGCCCAAGCGATTGCTAACCGTGACGCTGAATTAGCTGAAATGCTGATGCGTCGGCACATTACCTATTCAAGACAAAATATCGAACATAAACTTCATTCTCCATCTACTAAGCTAACCCTACATAATATTAATAAGGAATCATTATGAGCGCAGGTAAAAAGTTTCGTGACGCCCTAAAGCAACACGCTCCATTACAAATCGTCGGTACTATTAATGCCTACTCAGCAATGATGGCTAAACAAATCGGCCATAATGCTATTTACTTATCCGGTGGCGGCGTCGCCAATGCATCCTATGGATTGCCCGATTTGGGTATGACGTCATTGAATGATGTCATTGTTGATGTACAGCGCATCACGTCGGCGTGTGACTTACCCTTATTAGTGGATATTGATACCGGATGGGGTGGTGCATTTAACATCGCTAAAACTGTCCGAGATATGGAAAAAGCCGGTGCAGCAGCGGTACATATGGAAGACCAAGTCGCACAAAAGCGCTGTGGTCATCGTCCAAACAAAGAAATCGTCTCCACCGAAGAAATGGTTGACCGGATAAAAGCGGCGGTTGATGCACGTACCGATCCTGATTTTTTCATCATGGCACGCACCGATTCATTTGCTCAAGAAGGCTTAGACAAAGCCATTGCTCGGGCGAAAGCCTATGTTGCAGCTGGCGCTGACGGTATTTTTGCTGAAGCTGTAAAAACAGAAGAACATTACCGTGCATTTAGTGAAGCATTAGATGTGCCGATTTTGGCCAATATTACCGAATTTGGTCAAACCGAACTGTGGAACAAAGAACAGTTAGGCGAGTGGGGCGCAGCGATGGTGTTATATCCATTATCAGCCTTTAGAGCCATGAACAAAGCGGCGGAAAATGTCTATCGTCATATTCTTGAAGATGGTGATCAAAAAGCCGTTGTCGATACCATGCAAACGCGAATGGATTTGTATGATTACTTGGGTTATCACGATTATGAGCAAAAGCTCGACTCGTTATTTGCTGAAGGCAAAAACAAGTAATTCATAGCACCGATAAATGAGTACCTTGTACCCTATATTCAATCTAACAATTAAAAAAAATTTTAAAAAAGAGGACATCAACATGGCCGATAAAAAATTAAGTGGCGCTGGATTACGTGGTCAAAGCGCAGGTGAAACCAAACTCTGTACTGTGGGACAATCTGGCTCAGGTTTAACCTATTGTGGTTATGATGTATCAGATTTAGCGGATAATGCGACCTTTGAAGAAGTCGCATATTTATTATTTAACGGTGAGCTACCCACCCAAGCGCAATTAGATGAATATGTCGCGCAACTAACTAGCATGCGTGATTTACCTGATGCCCTTAAAGCGGTGTTGCGTTTAGTGCCAAAAGATACCCATCCGATGGATGTTATGCGCACCGGCGCATCATTCTTAGGAAATCTAGAACCTGAAGCCGATTTTGCTCAACAACAGCACGCTGCCAATCGTTTACTGGCTGCCTTTCCTGCAATCATGACCTATTGGTATCGTTATACCCATGAAGGCGTTGAAATTGATTGTGTCACCGATGAATCATCAATCGGTGGTCACTTCTTAGCATTATTAACCGGTAAAACGCCATCTGAATTACATCGTAAAGTCATGGACGTATCTTTGATTTTGTATGCGGAGCACGAATTTAACGCCTCAACCTTTACGGCGCGTGTATGTGCTTCGACATTATCCGATATGTTTTCGTGTATTACTGGCGCAATTGGTTCATTACGCGGTCCATTACATGGCGGAGCCAATGAAGCGGCAATGGAGATGATCCAGAAGTTTACTTCCCCAGAAGACGCTAAAATCCAAATGGCAGGGATGTTGGAACGTAAAGAAAAAATCATGGGCTTTGGCCATGCCATTTATCGTGAATCTGATCCGCGTAATGTGATCATCAAAAAATGGTCTAAATTATTATCGGAAGAATACGGAGATAGTAGCTTGTATGATATCTCAGTCGCGTGTGAACAGTTTATGTGGGATAGCAAAAAATTATTCTGTAATGCAGATTTCTTCCATGCTTCAGCGTATCACTTTATGGGTATTCCAACGCCATTATTTACGCCAATCTTTGTGTGCTCACGCGTGACTGGTTGGGCGGCACATGTCATGGAGCAGCGGGCTAATAACCGGATCATTCGTCCAAGCGCCGATTATACAGGAAGTGAACCGCGTACCGTGACCCCTATTGCACAACGAGGTGCTTAAAATGAACAGTGATTACAAAATTCGTTTGCCTGAAAGTACGTTAGAGTATTTTGATACTCAAGCAGCGGTCAATGCGATTGAGCCTGGTGCGTACGCCAAGCTCCCGTATACTTCAAAGGTACTAGCAGAAAACTTGGTACGTAAATGTGCGCCAGAGTCACTACAGGTGTCATTAGAACAATTAATCTACCGTAAAAAAGAAAAAGATTTCCCGTGGTTTCCCGCACGAGTGGTCTGTCATGATATTTTGGGACAAACGGCACTGGTTGATTTAGCCGGTTTACGTGATGCCATTGCGGATAAAGGTGGTGATCCTGCTAAAGTTAACCCTGTTGTACCAACGCAACTTATCGTCGATCATTCCTTAGCTGTTGAGTACGGCGGCTTTGATCCTGAAGCGTTTGATAAAAACCGCGCGATTGAAGATCGTCGTAATGAAGATCGTTTCCATTTTATTAATTGGACCAAAACGGCGTTTAAAAACGTGGATGTAATCCCCCCTGGTAACGGGATCATGCACCAAATTAACCTTGAAAAAATGTCACCCGTCGTGCAAGTAAAAGATAATGTTGCCTTTCCTGATACCTGTGTAGGGACTGATTCACATACTCCCCATACAGATGCCCTAGGCGTGATCTCGATTGGTGTCGGTGGTTTGGAAGCGGAAAATGTCATGCTAGGGCGCGCTTCGTATATGCGTTTGCCGGATATTATTGGCGTCGAGTTCACAGGTAAGCCACAACCGGGCATTACTTCTACAGATATCGTATTGGCATTGACGCAGTTTTTACGTGAAGCCAAAGTCGTCGGTGCATTTTTAGAGTTTTATGGTGAAGGTACCCAGCATTTATCATTAGGAGATCGCGCGACGATTTCTAATATGACACCTGAGTATGGCGCAACGGCAGCGATGTTTTATATCGATCAGCAAACCATTGATTATTTAACGTTAACCGGACGTGAGCCGGAGCAAGTGAAGTTAGTCGAAGCCTATGCTAAAACCACAGGTTTGTGGGCTGATAGCATGGTAGATGCCCAATACGAGCGTACCTTATCATTTGATTTGTCTGCGGTGCAGTGGAATATGGCGGGTCCGTCAAATCCTCATGCTAAGCTCCCGGTCAGTGAGCTAGCCTCGCGCGGTATTGCCAAAGCGTACACAAAGGAAGAAGGTTTAATGCCAGATGGCGCTGTTATCATTGCAGCGATTACCAGTTGTACTAACACGTCGAACCCACGCAATGTGATCATGGCGGGCATGCTTGCCAAAAAAGCCAATGAGCTTGGTTTAGTTCGTCAACCTTGGGTTAAATCCTCATTAGCGCCAGGTTCTAAAGTCGTTAAAATGTACTTAGAAGAAGCTGGATTACTGTCTGAATTAGAGCATTTAGGCTTTGGCATTGTCGGATATGCCTGTACTTCATGTAATGGTATGTCGGGTGCATTGGATCCTAAGATCCAACAAGAAATTATCGACCGTGATTTATATGCTACAGCAGTGTTATCAGGTAACCGTAATTTTGATGGTCGCATTCATCCGTATGCATCACAAGCATTCTTGGCATCTCCGCCATTAGTCGTGGCCTATGCGATTGCGGGTTCAATACGTTTTGATATTGAAAAAGACGTATTAGGGCATGACAAAAACGGCAATCCAGTTCGTTTAAAAGATATATGGCCAGATGATGCCGAAGTCGATGCCGTGATTAAAGCGAGCGTCAAGCCTGAGATGTTTAACCAAGTGTATACACCTATGTTTGATTTGAGTGTTGACTATGGTGAGAAAAACAACCCGCTCTATGATTGGCGTCCACAAAGTACCTATATCCGTCGTCCACCTTATTGGGAAGGCGATATAGCAGCGCCAAGAACCATGCAAGGTATGCGACCATTAGCGGTACTTGGGGATAACATTACAACCGATCATTTATCGCCCTCGAATGCAATTATGAGTAGCAGTGCTGCCGGTGAATACTTAGCTAAAATGGGCTTGCCGGAAGAAGATTTTAACTCGTATGCGACACATCGTGGCGATCATCTAACAGCGCAGCGCGCGACGTTTGCTAATCCAAAACTACTCAATGAAATGGTCTTAGATGAGCAAGGTGAGATCAAACAGGGTTCTTATGCCCGTGTCGAACCGGAAGGTAAAACATTGCGTATGTGGGAAGCGATTGAAACTTATATGGAACGTAAGCAACCATTGATCATTGTGGCTGGTGCGGATTATGGACAAGGTTCATCCCGTGATTGGGCAGCGAAAGGGGTACGTTTAGCCGGCGTAGAAGTGATTATCGCCGAAGGGTTTGAACGTATTCACCGCACTAACTTAGTCGGTATGGGCGTGTTGCCATTAGAGTTTATGCCAGGGCAAACTCGTCATACTTTTAATATTGATGGCACTGAAACCTACGCAGTCAATGGTGACGTAGTAGCCGGAAGCACCATGCAAGTTGAAGTAACACGTGCTAACGGAGAGCAATTTAACATTGATACATTATGTCGGATTGATACTGCTGAGGAACAAAGCGTGTATGAAGCCGGTGGTGTATTACAACGCTTTGCACAAGACTTTTTAGAAGGACATGTCGCATGAGCCAACCAGCTGCTGGATCCGCCTTTGCACCCCAGCTGAAAATTCCTGCCACGTATATGCGTGGTGGGACGAGTAAAGGGGTGTTTTTTAAGCTCAGTGATTTGCCGGTGGCAGCACAAGTGGCAGGTGCTTATCGTGATGCATTATTACTGCGTGTGATTGGTAGCCCTGATCCCTATGGCAAACAGACGGATGGCATGGGAGGGGCAACCTCAAGTACCAGTAAAACGGTTATTTTGAGTGCCAGCACACAACCAGATCATGATGTGGATTATTTGTTTGGCCAAGTGGCGATTGATAAACCCTTTGTGGATTGGAGTGGTAATTGCGGTAATTTGACGGCAGCGGTTGGTTCATTTGCCATTAATAATGGTTTGGTAGAAGCTGGACGTATTCCTGAAAATGGGGTAGCAGTCGTGCGTATTTGGCAAGCCAATATTCATAAAACGATTATTGCTCGCGTGCCGATCAGCAACGGAGAAGTTCAAGAAACGGGTGATTTTATGCTCGATGGCGTGACATTTCCCGCAGCAGAAGTGCCGGTGGAGTTTGTTGCTCCAGTCGATCCATCCGAAGCGGTGTTACCGACCGGTAATCTGGTTGATACACTCATTGTGCCAGGTATCGGTGAGTTTCAAGTTAGTATGATTAACTCAGGGATCCCGACGTTATTTTTTAACTCGTCAGAGCTCGGTTATATCGGTACTGAATTGCAAGATGCCATTAATAATGACGAAGCAGCATTAGCGCGATTTGAAACGATCCGCTTGCATGGTGCGGTAAAGATGGGCTTGAGTCCTGATATTGAAACAGCTCAAAGATCGCAACATACACCTAAAATTGCGTTTGTTGCACCTGCTAGTGCTTTTACCACATCAAGTGGTACTGACATTTCTCAAGATGGGATTGATTTGCACGTCAGAGCCTTATCAATGGGCAAATTACATCATGCGATGATGGGTACGGCTGCAGTTGCGATTGGCACTGCTGCCGCCATTCCTGGGACACTGGTGAATTTGGCTGCCGGTGGCGGTGCAATTGAGTCGGTTACTTTTGGCCATCCATCAGGTACTTTAAAAGTGGGGGCAAGTGCGTCATTAGCGGATGCTAAATGGCAAGTTGAAAAGGTGGTGATGAGCCGTTCAGCCAGGGTTTTGATGGAAGGGAATGTGCGAGTGCCGGAGCCTGTTGTGTAAACAGGCTCGATATTTAATTAATTCAGTATAAACGGCGCCCACCAAATTGCCACAAATGTTAGTATCACCAACCCAATAAGGTTTAAAATCAAACCGCTGCGGATCATTTGTGGAATGGTTAGCATGCCTGACGCAAACACAATGGCATTTGGTGGTGTAGCGACAGGTAACATAAACGCGCAGCTAGCCGCTAAGGTTATAGGCACACTCAACATCAGCGGTGATAAATCTTGTTGGATTGCAATGGCTCCCATGACGGGTAAAAAGGTCGCTGTGGTGGCTAAATTACTGGTCAATTCCGTTAAAAAAATGACTAACCCGGTCGTGAGGATAATCAATAATATTAATTTTGATGTACCCATTGCTGAAACGGTTTCTCCTAACCATAAGGCCAACCCTGAACCTGAAACCGCAGATGCTAAGCTTAATCCTCCCCCGAATAATATCAACACACCCCAAGGCAAACGGGTTACATCAGGCCAAGTAATTAGCTGGTATTGCTCTTTTTCACCCGATGGGATAATGAATAATAACATCGCTGCTGCCATGGCAATCATTGCATCACTGACGCCAGTCACCCCGAGCATATCACTGACTGGCCGGCGTAACATCCAAGCTATCACAACACCTAAAAATATCAGTGCGACACGTTTTTCAGCCGTTGATACCGGGCCTAATTCGGATCTGAGTTGCTGTAAATGCGCCTCGACTTTGGCATCTGCCTGTATATTTACTTGAAACGAAATTCGCGTTAATACAAACCAAGCAATCGGTAGCATTACAGTCGACACCGGCACACCAATGGCCATCCATTGAGCAAAGCCTAATTCAATTCCATGATTTTCTGATAAATACGCGGCTAATAGAGCATTAGGAGGAGTACCGATCAAAGTCGCTAAACCACCAATGGTTGCACCATACGCTAAACTCAATAGCATTGCAGCTTGAAAGTGACTGATTTGTTTTGCTGATAAACCCACCACTTTTTCACTGATAACGGTGACGACGGACAAGGCGATAGGCAGAAGCATCATCGTGGTAGAAGTGTTGGTCATCCACATGGATAACACCGCCGCGACGACCATAAATCCGCCGATAAGACTTTTACCATTGGTACCCGTTTTGGACAGTATAACGAGCGCAATTCGCTTATGAAGTTGCCAACGCTCAACAGCTATTGCGAGCACAAATGCGCCTAAAAACAAATAAATAATGGGGTTTGCATAAGCTGATGCGGCGTCCTTGATGGAAGCAATGCCCAGCACATCAAAAGTGATGAGTGGAATAAATGCTGTTGCAGGGACAGGGATCGCTTCCGTTGCCCACCAAATTGCCATCCACATGCCTACTGCGGCGGTTCGCCATGCTTCGGTAGACATAGTCGTTTGTTGGTGATCGAATATCATCATGAGAGCAAATAACAAAGGGCCGAGGATCAATCCAATATCCTGGTATTGGGCACGTTTAAATGAAGCCGCGGCACTAGTACTTGCAGGTGAAGGTTGATTACTCATAGATTGTACCCTTATACAGTAAAAGAAGCGCATTAGGCTAACGTATTTAACCTAATGCGCAAGGAAATACTTTTACAATTAAGACCTTACATTCTATAACGCACGTCTAAGTAAAAGTTACGACCAAGATCTTTATGGGCATCAGAGTTATACCCAAAGTAACGGTCGGCAAGCGGGGCTCGTTCATCAAACATGTTTTTGACACCAAAACGGATCCGAGTGTCGGATTCACCATGGTCAAAACGATAATCAATGGTGCCATCGTATGTACTCATTGCAGGAATATTATAGCGAGTACCATCGTCTAGGGTGAGTGAGCTTTGATAAAAATCACCCACACGGCGGCCACCAAATGACGCCCCCCAAGGACCATTCTTCCATGATAGTTTGAACGTATGACGTTGATCTTGATTGCCGTCGCGGTTCACTAGATTGGCGAAACCATCAATTGGATAATTGCTGGGGATCAGTCCATCAGCCTGAGCAGCCACGAGAATTGCAGATTCTCCACCAGCTTTTTGCTCATAGGTTGTCAAAAAAGAACCGTTATAACGTAATCTAAAGTCACCAACAGCAGTACCCCAATCAAAGAAGAACCCTACATCAAAACCTTCAACCGTGCGCGTATCTAAGTTAGCATACTGGTCATCGATAAATTGAATATCGCCTGCTGGACACATACCTGCCGCAGTGTAAATGGCAGCTTCATCATCCCCCACAGCTTGGCGTGTGACGGCTGGGTTACCGGTACAACCTGCGCCGGTATTGTCCAGTCGAGCCAATAAATCCAGTAAGGTATGGTTTTCTTCACCAAATAAACCAATTGTGTCCTCTTTGACTATCGACCAATAATCCAACGTTATTGTGAGGTTATTGACAGGTGTAAATACAAAACCCAGTGATTTATTTTCAGATGTTTCAGGTGCTAAGTCTTGGCTCCCTTGCGCAATTCGTTGAATCGAATTATTACAATCTAATGTGTTTTGATTGGGGTCTCCACCGTTTTCGGCAGCATAAGTACAGGCCCAATCGGTACGAGTATTATTTCGTGCAACAATTTCTTCATTAATGGTGACCAAATTGGGAGCTCGAAATGCTTCAGACCAAGAACCACGCATGAGTAATTGTGGTATGATTTCCCATCCAAAGGCTAGTTTACCGACGGTTGTATTGCCGACATCAGAGAATCGCTCATGCCGAATAGCAGCTTGTACGTCAACGTTTTCTAAAACAGGTAATTGTAATTCAGCAAAGAGCGACGCGACATTACGGCTACCTGCATTGTCAGGTGTTGGGCTTGAGTTCACGACATCTGACACATAGGGGTAGGTATCTCCTTCCCAATCAGTAAACACAATAGTTCCGTCTAACCGGTCATCTCGGTCATCGATAAATGACTCACGGCGATATTCTGTGCCGAGTAATAATCCCGCCATACCGCCTTGCATTTTGAACATATCGGGATTAGATATTTTAAAATCAAAACTGGTGAGTTTAGTTTCACTTAATCTGGAGACATCAACGAGGGCGCGTTCAATGTTATTATTGATGCCGCCACTAAACGGATTATATGCCGCCGCTGTGGTATCATTTAACGCTTCTTGCATTAATATATTGGATACTCGATTTCGCGTAATGTCATCTTTTGTTGCTTTGGAATGTATAAATGCGCCTTCCCAATCCCAATTTTTATATAAACCACGAAAACCTTGTAAGAAACGATAGGTATCACCGTCATTATCAACGATGCGCGGTTTTTCAGCAAATCGATAATTATCAATAATTAATGCCATGCCGCCAGCAGGTACATCAGTACCAATTACCGAATCAGGTAACCGATTGGGCGAGCCAACTGGACCCAAAGGGTTCCAATAGTTATCTGCAGCAACTCGAAGCTTGGAAGTTGAGAAGGACGCTGAAGGATGGCGGAACATATTAGTGCTGGATTGATAGTAAGACAATTCAGTGAATCCTTCGATCCCATTATCAAACTCATGATTGATAAAGACAAACATATTTGCACGAGTTAATTCGGACACTAAATCACGATTATCATTAAGATTTAAGCGGTAGGTGCCTTGTCCATCAATCCCGCCACAAGTGCCATAGCCAATACTATATTGACAGCGTGGGTCACCTTCAGGATAGGTTTCGAATTCGCCACTACTATCGGTAAGTACATTGCGTAAACCTGAACTCGTTGCACTAGAGACTAAATCAAACTGGCCATACAACGAATTAACAGTGTCATTTCTAAATACGGTTGAATCTGCCCAAGGTGAACCTTCGGGGAGACGACTTCGAAAATCTGAATCCGACCATCGTGGATCGTCTTGAGAGTTAACGCGGTCTCTTGCATAGTAACTAAAAAAGGAACTGACATTGGTTTTGCCGCCATTGAAATCCTTACCCCATTCAATGGTTAACGACTCATCATTGCGTGGTAGATGTTGGAAACTAGCCACTTTAGCGCGCACATTTAAACCCACAAAATCATTTTTGAGCACGTGATTAACAACACCAGCGACTGCGTCTGCACCATAAATTGCTGATGCGCCATCACGTAACACTTCGACTCTATCGAGGCCTGTCACAGGAATGATATTGGAGTTAACTGAGTTAACTGGCACAAAACTTCCTCCAACTTCTTCGGTTTGGTATGTAGCAGAATTCACTAGGCGACGACCATTGAGTAGCACGAGAGTGTTACCCGTACCCATATTACGTAAGTTGAATGCGCCGATATCACCACGAGCAGCATTGACACCACCTGAGATACTTTCTGCTTCATTGACAAAATTTTGCCCATTTTCAGGGATCAGATCTAATAATTCATCACCAGAATCGATGCCAAATTCTGCAAGATCTTCAGAACTATATACTGAAACGGCTAGGGCTTCGGAGATTTGGCCATTTTTTATTTGTGTTCCAGTAACAGCGATTTTTTCAATATTGTCATCTTTCTTTTCTTCGGCTTCTTGAGCAGACACTGTATTGACTACAGTTAATCCAGCTAAGCCAAGAGCAAGTGAGTATGGAAGAACATTGTTTTTGTAATGTTGGCGTATTCCATGAGTAATAGAATTGTACATGTGTTACCCCTAGTTTATGTGTTTTATTGTTATAAATGCTTAGTTTGTGTTCATATAAAACGTTGCAATCAGTATTTCCCCCTACTGTAATTTACAAAAAATTTACAAATAACTGGCAAGTAGGCCTATTGTCACTAAACACAGGGATAAGAAAGGGAGGTATGATTGATAAGGTGGAGGTGCGAACTCTTCCAGTGTGGAAATTAATTCAGGTGCAATGGCATTCACCAGTTGTAGAGGCTTGTATTCGTTTTGTAGATTATCTAAAAGTGCCGTTTTAGCCCATAACTCGCTGAGCTCCTCAAATGCCCACTGATGCTGAGGATCATCAGCTAACCATGTATAAAAATCAATTTTTTCATCCACAGAAAGACTGTCCCCATCAAGCTTAGCTAGCCACATAGTAGCATCGTGTGAAATATGTTCCGGGATCCCGTAACAGACCCATTCATCAAAGTTCATTATTTGCCTTTTGCTTCGTTGTCGAGTGCCTAGTAATATGCTGGCGACAATGGTGCATACCTTTAGTAATATGGTTTTCGATCGTTTTAATGCTGATCCCAAATATATGGCTAATCTCTTGATGCGATTTACCATGGAGTTTACGTAAGATAAATACTTGTTTGCATAATGATGGCAAAGATGAGATGGCATTGGTTAGCAATTGTTGGTTTTGATTTTTGGCTAGAGTGCTCGACATGCTGGTATCGATATACATATCATGTAACGCACAATCTTGTTGATACGCAACCTGTACCTTGGTATTGCGCAAGCGTGAGATAGCCAGATTACGCGCGACCCTAAAGACAAATGCTTTGCTATGCTGGATTGGTCCTTCTTGTTGTTTTTGATACCAAATCAGATACGTTTCTTGTAATACATCGTCAATATCATAGCGCGGTAGCATTCGAGATAACGCATTGATTAACGGTGGCTTCGTCTCTTTCATCAACTGCTTAAGTTGTCTCTGTAAGTTCATTTCATCAGTATGTGACATCTTACTCTGTTCCTTGTTGTTGATAGGTGCGTGTTTGATAGTCGAGTAATAGTTGCATGAAATGTTGTGCTGATCGGCTAGAGCTTAATGCGATATCTTGAGGTGATGAGGTATCATTGAGCTCATATGTAATTGCTGGGCTATTATAACGTTCATAAAAATACGTTTTAGTTGTTGCTAATTTTGGGTTATGGCTACTTTTTCGTTGGAAGATGATAGGGCCATCAGCGTTTATTTTTGCTAACCAATCTTTAGCGAGTGTAGGTAAGATTTGTGACGCATTATCACTATGGGTATACAAGATATCGCGATTCGTAGAATGAAAATCCAGCATAGTCCATACTTCGCTTTGTGCAGTCAGCGCATTTATCTGGGCGATGACTGCGCTGGTCTCAAATTGTGTAAACGGTCCCCAATCTCGATTTAAATCAGTAGCTTGCATATTGTGACGCCAATATCCATGGTGCACCCCATCGGGGTTGACTAATGGAAAAATCAACACGTTAAATTGTTTTCTAAATGTTTTTGCTAAATCAGTATCAGCCAATAACTCTGGAACAAAACTCAGCATTGCCATTGCCCCGGTAAGCTCTGGCGGGTGTTGCCGTCCAATTAAAATAATAAACGGCTTTGAAGGGTCTGAAATATGACTTAGCATACTGATATCACGTTTTTCGACAGTGAGTCCTATTGTGGCTACTTGTAAACTCGGTAATTGTTTTTTAAGCAATGTCGTCCAACGTTGATAACCTTTAATGTCAATAATTGGCTGGGCAGCGATACGAACTTTTGGTGAAGTAACCGTTACATCAAAAGTATATGAGGTGTTGTCTTGTTCATTTGCTCTAAGTTGTTGCTCATCATTAGGCACAGTCACATGCTGCCAGCCTTGTTGATTAAATTGTTTGGGGGCATAGCGATGTTTAAAGTCACTATAATCTAAAGTAATGGTTAACGGGATGTTGTTATCCGCAGTAATATCTAAAGGCGTGATATCAAAAGCATACCAAGGGCTGGGGTTGATTTTCGGATCTTCAGGCATTACATACACAACGAGGTGATTTGCATCATGCCATGTACAACTGGAAAATGCTCCACCGGAGAAATTTTTGGTTATACTATATTTAAGCGCAGGTTTAGGTTGAGTTTGTGGTGGCGTCGAAGTTGTTATAGCCGAAGTTGTTATATAAGTACATTGCGATGTATCTTGCTGTGGGTTAGTGTCAGCAAAAATTGTTGTACTGACCAAGGAACCAAACAGCACAAGCAGTACACTAAACAAGTAAGCAGTGCGCTGTAATGCGTTATTTACGTTAGTGTGAATCATGAATATCACCTAGACCTTTGATTAAACGAATATTATTATCCTTATATATCGTTTGGCATGTACTTTCCCCCTATCGAAATGTGAGGGATCGTATGTAAATTAAATGTTAAAAATTGCATTGATGACTAAATTACATTAATTTTATAAAAAATAAAACACTTAAGGACTTTTTATGCGTTGGTTAACTAAACTGGTAATTTTGTGCTTGGCATTGATGGTGTCACAACTAACTTATGCGCAAGAGATTGAAACTCAAAAAGGGTTGGATGCGATTGCTAAAGGTGCAGTGGTTATTGATGTTAGAACAGATTGGGAATGGTCATCAGGGCATCACCCGAAAGCTCTGCATATGCAAAACACCTTATTGCTAGAGAAAATCAAAACCCAAAACCTAGATAAAAATACGGCTATCGTGCTGTATTGTCGTTCAGGAAAACGCGCCGCTCAATCGACCAAAGATTTACAGGCTGCAGGTTATACCAATGTCATTAATGCCGGTGGTCTTAAAGATGTGATGCCAAAAGATGATTAACTGATCTGTAGTGATGCAGGTTATTAATTAAAGAATCGCTCATACAAAAAAACCACCTTGAAGGTGGTTTTTTGTAATCATGGTACCGGTGGGCGGACTTGAACCGCCACGCATTGCTGCAACGGATTTTGAATCCGTCGTGTCTACCAATTCCACCACACCGGCATTGAACTGTGTGTCTAACGTCACGTGATAACGCTAGATCCTCAAAATTGGAGTGCGATTATAACCACCTCAATGAATGGTGCAAGTGTTTTGTGATAGTTAGAGCTATTTTTGTGGTGTTTTTTTCATATTATGCCACAGTTAAAGTAACAACCTAGGTGTGGTAATCTAACAGGATAATCAATATGCAGGTCACTTCTCACTTCTATGCTCAGCTTACAATAGCCATTATCAAAGGTGTAGCCTCATGTTTGCGGTTATTTCATGTGTTGGGATTAATCATTCTCTGTAGTTCTCTCAGTTTACCTCTTCACGCCATTGAGCAGTCATCAAACACTCAAATTAAACAAGTTCACTTGCATGATAATCAGGGTAAAAGTATCAATATTGGACAATTACACGTACAAGCCGATGGTCAATTTACGTTTGAACGACGCGATGAAGTATTTTCTGATCATTTTTTATCCATGAAAGAAATGAAATGTATAGAAGGACCTGAGTTGTGGTGTCATATTGCTTACCCTTATCCACTTAACCGTGATTTTAATGCAGACAAAGCGTGGTTATCTCATGACTTGTTGTTTATGTATAAAAAATCAAACCAATTTGGCGCAATGATGTGGCAAGGCGTTTATTACAAATTCACCAAAGAAGACGGGCGGTTAATTGGCTATGCTAACGGTGTCGACTTAAGCGAAATCGCTTCTGCTCCGGAGCAAATCCATACGCCATTTTATGATGAATCCTATATGGAACCCCATAATGCCCAAGAAAGGTGGTTGCCTACGTTGACGATTGACTAGAATTATTCGCAATTGGTGAAGGTTATTTACCTGACTTTTTTGCACAGAATAGGGTAATATACGCCCATTAATGCTGACTATATGAATACGCTAATGGGCAAAAAACATCCTCCAAAACGACCTCACCGCCAAAGAACTAGTGAGGCTAATGTGACCGGTCAAAGAGACTATCCTCGCGCGGGTTTTTTTCGTCGTGTCGCGGCCATGATTTATGATGCATTGGTTGCCGTTGCAGTGGGTATGTGCGCTGGGTTAGTTATTTTAGTCACACTTACCATTTTGCATGCTCGTGGTGTCATAGGGCAAGACGTAGAGCATTTTAGTGACTTCCTCAATCAATCCCTCTTGTTTATGACTATTGTGCAAATCTGGGTCGCGGCTTGGATCATCGGTTTTTTCTTATGGTTTTGGGCAAAAGGCGGACAAACTATTGGTATGCGAGCGTGGCGCATGCGTATTTTCAGTACCACTGAATCGCCAATGACAATAGGTCGTTTATGGTTACGTTTGATCTGTTCTTTGGGGGGGTTAGGCACTGTGTTGGTATTATTCATGCCAAAACAAAAGCAATCGCTACAAGATCTAGCGGCTAATACCGAAATCTTAGTGTTAACTGAAACCGCCAACGATCATAAATCTTGGCGCTAATAAGTTTAGTTAGCACTGGCTAATAAGTGTCGTTAGCACGGTGAGCACCAAACAAATCATTCCCGTAAAACTGATACTATTGTACAATTGCACCACCTTTGGCGTGAGCGTATTCTAGCCTTAATTATTCTATAAATGTTAAATGTTAAGTGTTATGTTTCGATTTTGCCTTGCTATTATTATACTGATATTTTCCCACTTAGGCGCTACAGCCTTCGTTACGTCGACGCAAGTATCCGAGAGCTTAATCACATCTACCGTTCAACCAGCTGAAATTGAAACCACACAAGTTGATGTACCATTATTGCTTGGCTCGTCATTATTTTTTGGGAATGTTGTTGCGTCTGATTCAAAGGCGATATTATTTACTGACGCGCTTATACTCCTTATTACGTTTACCGTTATTCGAGCTCCTCCTACAGCACTATAACCTCTTTATTTATATTGTTGTTATTGTCATTGTTGTTTAAGGAATCGTATGTTTAAGCTCGTTTTTTTCGCGTTCTTATGTTGTTTAGCCGGGCCTGCCAATGCAGCCCAAATGGGCACGTTGGACCTCACTTACACCTTGCCGGGTGTCATCGTATTAACTATTTTCGTTATCGCCTATGTCTTTGTTATAGGTGAAGAATTCCTTCATATACGAAAATCTAAACCGATGCTATTGGCTGCAGGGATAATTTGGATAGTACTAGGTTGGATTTATACCAATCATGGCATTCCTATTGAAGCGGAAGAAGCGTTTAACCATAATTTATTGGAATATGCCCAACTATTATTATTCTTGCTAGTCGCGATGACATATATCAATGCGATGGAAGAGCGTGGGATCTTTGACCGTATTCGTGTTTGGATGTTAAGCAAAGGCATGAGTTTACGCAGCTTATTTTGGCTGACAGGTATTCTTGCATTTTTAATTTCATCTTTCGCTAACAACTTAACGACGGCGATGCTGATGTGCGCCATCGTGTTGAAAGTGGCTCACGATAATCCTAAATTTATCAATATAGCCTGTATCAATATCGTGGTAGCCGCCAATGCTGGTGGGGTATTTAGCCCGTTTGGAGATATTACTACGTTGATGATTTGGCAAGCCGGATTGGTCAAATTTGAACAATTTATTGTGTTGTTTGTTCCTGCGGTAGTTAATTTCATAGTGCCGGCATTGATCATGAGCTTTTTTATTTCAAATAGCAAAAACGCACCTCTAGTCGATCATGATATTACGATTAAACGAGGTGCAAAACGTATTATTTTGTTGTTCTTTTTTACGATCGCAACAGCGGTAATGTGTCATAGTTGGTTGAGTATGCCACCAGTATTGGGCATGATGTTGGGGCTAGGTTATTTGCAACTATTAGGTTTTTATTTACGATTTACCTTACCCAAGTCATTGCAGAAAAAACGCGATATTGCTGAGCGAAATAACGATGAAGCAGCGTTAAAAAAACTGGGTAATATTGTTCCATTTGATGTGTTCGAAAAAATCTCTCGAGCAGAATGGGATACATTATTGTTCTTTTATGGCGTGGTCATGTGTGTCGGTGGTTTAGGCTTTATGGGCTATCTTGCATATGTCTCAGAAGCAATGTATACCAACTGGGAACCTTTATATGCCAATATTTTGGTAGGGGTGTTGTCGGCAATCATTGATAATATTCCGGTTGTGTTTGCGGTATTGAGTATGGCTCCGAATATGGATTTGACACAATGGCTGTTGGTCACCATGACTGCTGGAGTGGGTGGTAGTTTATTATCTATTGGTTCGGCTGCTGGGGTTGCCTTAATGGGACAAACCAAAGGCGTGTATTCATTTATGGGACACATGCGCTGGAGCTGGGCGATAGCGCTGGGTTATGGCTTAAGTATCTACGCACATTTATTACTAAATACCTAATTCTTGCGCAACAACTTATCTATTATCGAACTTACTAGCTCCGTCTATTGGCGGCGGAGCAAAAACACGGCCACACATGCAAACAAAGCGCTTGGCAGTAATGCTCCGAATAATGGCGGCAAGTTATACACTAACGCGAACGGGCCAAAAACTTCATTGGCGATAAAGAAACTAAAACCGGTTAATGTCCCCACTATGATCCGCGAACCCATCGTCGTGGAACGTAACGAACCAAATACAAACGAAAATGCCATTAACAGCATCACGCAAACTGACACGGGCTGTAAGATCTTACGCCACATCGCTAATTCATAACGGGTTGAATCTTGTTGGTTGTTTTGTAAATACTCTACATATTCATTTAAACCTTGAATCGATAATGCTTCGGGCTTTACTGTGGCAACAGAGAGTTTATCTGGCGTCAACGCTGCTCGCCATTCAGTAAGAGAAATCCGGTTGGTTGAGATTTTGTCTGCATTAAAATACGTGATTTGCACATCTTGTAATGCCCATGATTCTTCTACAAACGAAGCGCGTTTGGCTGCAATAATCTGGGTTAATACGAGGTTATCGTCAAACTGATAAATCGTTACATCCCCTAAGTTTTCTTGATTAAATACGTTACCAATACTAACAAAATCACTACCATCTTTGGTCCATACGGTTTGATTGGCGGTAAAAACTTGCCCGCCAGACAGCGCATCGGTACGGATTTGCTTTGCTTTGGCTTCACTTAACGGTGTGACATATTCACCAATTAACAAAATACCACACACCATGATCACTGCACATTTCATTGCCGATTGGATGATATTCCATTTACTCATACCAGAGGCTTGCATAACAATAAGTTCGGAGTTTGACGCTAAAATACCCATGCCAATTAACCCGCCAAGCAAAGTTGCCATCGGGAAAAATTGTTCGATATCACGGGGTAAACTCAATATGACAAATAAACCTGCCACAATTAAATCGTAATCACCTTCACCGACCTTGCGTAACTGCTCGACAAACTTGATTAACCCACTCAATCCGACCAGCGTCAATAAAGTCACAAAAATAGTACTCAGCAAGGTACGTGCAATGTATAAATCAATAATGCTAAACATTACTTGTCTCCTGCCGAACTAGAGGCGTTTTTTATATAGGGTTGTTTTAAGTAATTACGCACTTTTACGGAGGTTTGACGTTGTCGTGATAATAATACCGCACCAATAAACAAGATAATCCCATGGACCCACCATAAGCCTAATCCGGTAGGTATCTTGCCATCTTCAAGGGCTCGTCTTGCTGCCATTAATAATAAAAAATACCCCAAGTACATTAAAATGGCAGGGAATAATTTACCGAATCGACCTTGGCGTGGATTAACTTTCGACAAGGGTACAGCAATTAACACCAAGAACGGTAATGCTAAAGGGATAGCGATTCGCCATTGCAATTCCGCAATCGCTTCGTGACTGGGGTCGCCAAATAACTCAATAGTTGGCAATGCTGCCACTTTACGACGCATTGACTCTGCTTCTTGCTTGCCGATCTGAATCCGGTATTCATCAAAATTTACTTTTTGATAGTTTTGTTGGCCAATCGTGCCATCATGTTGCTGGCCATTTCGCAGTACAAGTAATTGGGTGCCATCACTTAACACATTAATCGTGCCTGTCTCAGAATAAATCACTCGGACTTTTTCTGGATTTTTAGGATTGACTTGAGATAAGAAAATTTTACTTAATTGGTTATTTTCAGATTCAACTTCATGGACAAATATCACCGCTTCATCATTGCCTGTTTGTTGAAAACGGCCTGGAATAATGGCTGAAATACCTGATTCAGCGCCAGCTTTTTCACGTAATTGATATTCACTTTCAACCGCTAATGGGGCTACATACATAGTAACGGAAGCGGTCAACAACCCTAAGCCGACGGCTAACAACAACATTACCCGTGTGACGTACCATTCTGAGACGCCACAGGCTTGTAAAACGGTCATTTCGGAATCAACATAAAAACGCCCATGTGCCATCATGATCCCCAAGAAAAAACTAATGGGTAAAATTAGCGAAGCTAATACTGGCGAGTATAATGTTAAAAATCCCATGACTAAACTAGCAGGGATTTCTCCATCTGTTGCATCCCCCAAAACACGCACAAACTTAAGCGTAATAAAAATAGCCATGAGGATAAAGAAAATCGCAAACTGCGATTTGAACGTTTCCTTGAGAAGATAGCGAAAAATAATCATATTTAGTATAGAAAACGTCTGTTTTTAGTGGCGAAAGGTAAATTTTTAAGTAAACTAGGTTTTTTTGCAAGTTATTTCGAGGAATTCAGCGTGGAATTTAGTGTCAAGAGTGGTAGTCCTGAGAAGCAACGTAGTGCCTGTATCGTCGTTGGGGTATTTGAACCCCGCCGTTTGACAGCCGTCGCTGAACAATTAGACGAAATAAGTGAAGGCTATATCAGCAATTTAATTCGCCGTGGCGATTTAGAAGGTAAAGCCGGACAAATGTTATTATTACACCATGTTCCGAATGTTTTGAGTGAACGTGTCTTATTAGTGGGTTGTGGCAAAGAGCGCGAATTAAATGAACGCCAATACAAAGAAATCTTAACTAAAACCATCAAAACACTAAATGAAACCGGTTCAATGGAAGCGGTTTGCTTTTTACCTGAGTTACACGTTAAAGGTCGCGATACGTATTGGAAAGTTCGTCAAGCCGTTGAAGCCACGCAACATAGTTTATATACCTTTTTACAATTAAAAACGAAAAAAGGCGAACCTCGTCGTCCGTTACGTAAAATGGTATTTAATGTGCCAACACGCAAAGAATTACCTGCGGGCGAAAGAGCCGTCGTGCATGGAATGGCTGTCGCTGCGGGTGTGAAAATCACACGTGATGTCGCGAATATGCCACCGAATATTTGTAACCCTAAGTATCTATGGGAACAAGCTCAATTACTCGGTGAGCAATATGACAGTGTGACAACTGAAGTGGTAGACGAAGCCCAAATGGCTGAGTTAGCAATGAATTCTTATTTAGCAGTAGGTCGTGGTTCTCATAATGAATCCATGATGAGTATTATTAAACACAATGGTGGCACCGCAGATCAAGCTCCGATTGTATTAGTAGGCAAAGGCTTGACCTTTGACTCTGGTGGTATTTCGATCAAGCCTGGCGCGGGTATGGATGAAATGAAATACGATATGGGTGGCGCAGCATCGGTGCTCGGTGTTATGCATACGGTCGCGGCGTTAAATCTGCCGATTAATGTTATTGGGATTTTAGCTGGATGTGAAAACATGCCCGACGCCAATGCATACCGTCCTGGTGATATCCTAACAACCATGTCAGGGCAAACCGTAGAAGTCATGAATACCGATGCGGAAGGCCGCTTAGTACTCTGTGATGCACTGACTTACGTCGAGCGCTACGAGCCAGATTGTGTTGTTGATATTGCTACCTTAACTGGCGCGTGTATTGTGGCATTAGGCCATCATGCAACGGGCTTGATGTCTACACACAACCCATTAGCCCATGAGTTACTCAATGCATCAGAGCAAAGCTCAGATCGTGCTTGGCGTTTACCGTTATGGGATGAGTATCAATCACAAATTGATTCGCCGTTTGCCGATATTTCAAATTTGGGTGTGAAAGGCGCAGGCACCATTACTGCAGCGTGTTTCTTATCGCGTTTCACCAAAAAATATAATTGGGCGCATATGGATATCGCCGGTACTGCTTGGAACAGTGGTGCGAATAAAGGTTCTACCGGACGTCCAGTCAGTATGCTTGCACAATTCTTAATGAATCGTGCTGGTGTGGTGACTGAAGATTAATATGACTCAAGCTCATTTTTATCAATTATCCGAGCAAGATGCGACACCTGATGTGTCGCTTAACGCCAGTCCAATTGAGGTCCTTGCATGCGATTTAGTCGCTAAATGTTACAGTGAAAAAAAGCGATTGACGGTTTTGTGTGCAAACCAAGCCGCTGCCGAAGCATTTAGTGAATTGTTATGGCAGCACCCGCCAGACCGTTTTATTGCGCATAATTTGGTAGGAGAAGGGCCTAATGGAGGCGCACCAGTCGAGGTCACATGGGCAAAGCAAACCGCACTGCGCAGTATTGTGGTCAATCTAGCCGGTGAGCAAATTGATAACCCGAGTCGTTATCATACGATTTACGACTTTGTTCCTGTTGCTGAGGCTGATAAAATCGCAGCTCGAACTCGCTACGCCTTCTGCAAACAAGCTGGATGTAACATGCAGTTTTTCCCAGCGTCTGTATTGACGAATAACGAATAAGTAATACCTAACTGAGAGTAATAATGGATAAGACATTTAATCCTAACGATATTGAACAAGCCTGTTATAAAGCATGGGAAGACAAAGGTTATTTTAAAGCCTCTGGTCATGGCGACCCATATTGTATTTTATTACCACCGCCAAATGTAACAGGTAATTTGCACATGGGGCATGCATTTCAGCATACCATCATGGATGCCTTGACCCGTTATCACCGCATGAAAGGGGATAATACCTTATGGCAATGTGGTACCGATCACGCCGGTATCGCGACGCAAATGGTCGTTGAACGTCAGTTAAACAAACAAGGTAAAACCCGTCATGATTTAGGTCGTGACGCATTCGTCGAAAAAATCTGGGAATGGAAAGAAGAATCAGGCGGTAATATTAGCCAGCAGATGCGTCGTTTAGGCACTTCTCCTGATTGGAGTCGTGAAGCCTTTACGATGGATGATGACTTATCTAATGCTGTCCAAGAAGTGTTTGTTCGTTTGCATGAAGAAGGGTTGATTTATCGCGGTAAGCGATTAGTTAACTGGGATCCTGTTCTACTAACTGCCGTTTCCGATTTAGAAGTATTAAACGAAGAAGAAAACGGTCACATGTGGCACATGCGTTACCCATTAGCTGATGGCAGTGGTGAATTAGTGGTTGCCACTACACGACCTGAAACGATGTTAGGGGATACGGCTGTTGCGGTGCATCCTGATGATGAGCGATATCAAGCATTCATTGGTAAAGACATAAAATTACCGATAACCGGACGCCTAATTCCAATTATCGCAGATGATTATGTTGATCCTGAGTTTGGTACAGGGTGTGTGAAAATTACCCCTGCTCATGATTTTAACGATTACGATATGGGTAAACGTCACAATTTACCGATGATCAACATCTTAACTGACGATGCTAAAATTAACGATGAAGCCCCTGAGCAGTATCGTGGTTTAGACCGTTTTGTTGCACGTAAGCAAATGGTTGCTGATTTAGATGACAGTGGTATTTTGGTCAAAGTTGACGAACACAAGCTTAAAGTTCCGCGTGGAGATCGTTCCGGAGCGGTAATTGAACCGTATTTGACCGACCAATGGTATGTTGCGGTTGAATCGTTAGCTAAGCCGGCTATCGAAGCAGTAGAAAGTGGCGAAATTCGTTTTGTACCAGAAAATTATAACAAGACCTATTATCAATGGATGAACAATATCCAAGATTGGTGTATCTCTCGTCAATTGTGGTGGGGACACCGTATTCCAGCATGGTATGACAATGATAATAATATATATGTTGGACGCAATGAAGCCGAAGTTCGTGAAAAGCATAATTTAGGCGCAGATATCAGTTTACGCCAAGATGAAGATGTATTAGATACCTGGTTCTCTTCAGCATTGTGGCCATTTGCGACTATGGGCTGGCCAGAAGAAACGCCTGAACTGGAAACCTTTTTGCCAAGTTCAGTGTTGGTCACCGGTTTTGATATTATCTTCTTCTGGGTCGCACGTATGATCATGATGACCAAGAAATTCACAGGTAAAATTCCGTTTAAAGATATTTATATTACCGGTCTTATTCGTGATGAAAAAGGCGATAAGATGTCTAAATCAAAAGGGAACGTACTGGACCCGATTGATTTGATTGATGGTATTGAATTAGAGCCATTAGTGACTAAGCGCACATCAGGCATGATGAATCCGCAAGACGCCAAAAAGATTGAAAAAAGTACCCGCAAAGAGTTCCCTGAAGGGATCAATGCTTATGGTACTGATGCGTTACGTTTCACATTTGCAGCAATGGCTTCTACCTCGCGTGATATTAATTTTGATATGAGTCGCGTCGAAGGCTATCGTAACTTCTGTAATAAGATCTGGAACGCATCGCGTTTTGTGCTGATGAACACAGAAGAGTTTGATACTGGAAAAGATGGTGGAGAACTAACTCTATCATTAGCCGATGAGTGGATTATTGATCGTTTCCAACAAACGATTCATGATGTCGAAAAAGCGATGAACGATTATCGTTTTGACCTTGCCTCACAGGCGCTGTATGAGTTCACCTGGAATCAATTTTGTGATTGGTACCTAGAGTTGTCTAAACCGATTTTAAACTCTGAAGAGTCGACTGAAGCACAAAAACGTGGCACGCGTCATACGCTGATCAACACCCTAGAGCAATTAATGCGTCTAGCACATCCATTTATGCCTTATATTACTGAGCAAATCTGGCAACGTGTTGCACCGTTAACTGCGGTAGAGTGTACCGATACTAGCATCATGATCCAGCCATTTGTTCAGTACGATGACACTAAGCGAAATGCACAAGCTGCTGGCGATATAGAGTGGTTGAAACAATGTATCGTGGGGATCCGTAATATTCGCGGTGAGATGGATATCTCGCCGAACAAACCATTACCGGTATTAGCCAAAAATGTCAGTGAGCTGGATCAACGTCGTTTAGCCGATGTGGCAACGGTACTTAACCGCCTCGCGCGAATAGAGAGCTTTACGGTGTTAAGCGCCGATGATATTGCGCCTGCATCTGCTACTGCGATGGTTGGCGAAATGGAGCTGCTAATACCTATGGCCGGCTTGATTGATAAAGATGCTGAACTTGCACGTATTGCTAAAGCGGCGGAAAAAATTGAAAAAGACCGTGCGCGTACCGCAGGTAAGCTAGGCAATGAAAGCTTTGTCAGTAAAGCCCCTGCAGCCGTCATTGAAAAAGAACAAGGTAAGTTAGCGGATATGGATATGCAACTAGCTAAATTAGCAGAGCAACGTGCGACAATCGAAGCATTGTAGTTTTTACTAAATAAAATTAAATCTCAATAAAAGCCTGGCTTTGATAGAAATATCGAACTCAGGCTTTTTTGTGTCTGATAGCTTATGGCATTTAGCAAAATTGCTGCAATATGTTAAAAAAAAGGCCGCTCATCATTACGATAGCGGCCTTGTAGTTTGGATATCAGCTCAAGCGTTAGTTATTGAACCGGCTCAATATATTGCGTTCCCCAACCGTCATAATGGACTTTATTTTTATCTGCTATTTTGAGTAGGGTATCTAAATCTTCGATTAATGTATCGCGATTCAATGGACGGGTTACCACCGCATCGAAACAAAAAATCAAACCGCCATCATCCAATGGCATTTCTTCGGCATCACCCACTTCAAAACCGGCTTTAAAAGCATCTACAGCCGCTTTCTCAAGCATATCAAAGTCTTGTCCTGCAAGGTGGTGCTCAATGGTATAAGTACCGGCAGGATCGCTGCCATCACTAATCAGTGCATCAACAATCTCATGTGTAAAGTCTAGCCATTCGTCACGCTCGTCGATGTTCATTATACATCCCTTTTTGATTTTGGTTGAACGGTGTGGTTATAAGTATCAGCAGTCTCATTCAGTTCGATTAAACGCTGTTTCATTTGGTTATGAAAATACTTAGTCCATTGCTTAATATCTTTACTCTCATCAAGGCGTTCGGGTTCATAGAATCTGATTAATACCGTGCCGTTGTCCCATCGATTCCATTTGATTTGTTTATGCGTGTCACTGGCACAAATCATCAAAATAGGTTTATCGGTTTCTTCGGCAATTCTAAACGCCCCTGTTTTGAATGGTAGCAAGCCTTGTCCATTACTGCGAGTTCCTTCCGGAAAAAACCACACCGAAAAATTCCCATCAAGGATTTTTTTGACGGTAAGTTTTAGTGTATCCCTTGCTCTGCCTGAGTTGTTCCTGTCAATCATGATATTACCTGATAGATAATAAAGTTGACCGAAAAACGGGATCCATTTTAGACTCTTTTTACCCACTGTGACCACACCATCAAACGCGGCTTTGCATACGGTCATCAAGTCAAAACTGTTTTGATGATTGGCTATACATACATAGGTCTGCTCAGGATCGATGACTTCCCGGTTTTGTACAATGACTTTCAAACCCATAATTTTAGCCATCGAAGCATACCACTTACCGGCAAGCGCAACGCTGTTGTGATGAAATGGGCGAGTCAAAAAGAACAGAAGTAATAGTGTATTAATCAAAATAAAATACACAAATAAGGTAATAATTCGAAGTAAGGCTAACACGTGTACGCTCAAAAAATAATTTGCGCGCAAGTATACCTGAAAACTGCCGATAATACATACACGTTACTTTAATATATAAGCACCCATGCTGACATTTGCCCATGACCACACTGAAGAAGACATATTACATGACCTCATGGAAGAGATTAATGAATTGTACGAGGCAAGTGAACAGACCCTTATCGAGTTAGAAATTAAACCTGACGACAATGAATTACAACGGGCATTGTTTAGACAATTACACACCATAAAAGGAGATTTAGGCTTAGTTGGTTTTGCGCCGATGCTACCTTTGATGCAGCATGTTGAAGATTTACTCGATATGCTCCGAAAAGGCCAAATTATGTACACGAGTAATATGTCAGATGTCGTGTTACAAAGTATGGATCAGGTCAAGCAGTTTGTAAAAATGTGTATCCAAGATGGCAAAACAGAATATGATGATGAGTTATTGCATAACGTCATTATCTTGATTAAAGATATAGCGCCGAATCAAAATGCGGAAAATGAGGTGATATTGGCACAAGCTGCTGCCACCTTACAAGGTCAAAGCCCTCAAGCTAATACAAAACTCAGTATTGATGCCCTTAACCAAGCTAGTCTAACGAAATCTGGTATCCCGAAAGATTTAGCTCCGTTGTTAAAAGCCGATATGTTGTTTTTTAGAGAGTTAATGCAACCCATTGAAAAGCGTGTCCTAGCATTGCAAGGGCGAGGCGATCGTATTGCGCAAATGGCGCATTTAATTAACACTTATGCAGGGCTTCCCATTTCCCCGGAACAGCTCAGTGTAGCCTGTTATATGCATGATTTTGGTATGGCATTTATGCCACCTAGCTTAGTTAATCAGGCCCAGTTGTCAGATCAAGAGCAGCAATTAATGAAATCACATGTGTACAAAAGCGGGCGTTTTTTGGAACACATGGATGCATGGAATGAAGCACGTAAAATAATCATGCAACATCATGAACGTTGTGATGGTAGTGGTTATCCTATGGGGCTGAATGCAGATGAAATTTGTACTGGAGCGAAATTATTAGGGCTCTTAGATACATATTATGATTTGCATCATGCCGATTTAGGAACAGATAATGAAAACTTTGCTCAAAAACGCGCGTTAGTAGCAATAAATAAACACTACCAAGGCCAATTTTGCCCAGTTTGGTTAGGGCATTTTAATCAAACATTAGTACGGGTATTAGCCGCGCACAGTTAATTTTATCGGAACTATCAATACCGGACTTAATGGATGTCTAATTCTTTGAGTTTACGAGTTAAGGTATTACGTCCCCAGCCTAAACGTTTGGCCGCTTCTTGCTTATGTCCATGGGTATGCATTAAGGCACGCTCCAACATGATCTTTTCAAACTCAAACGTCGCATTATTCAAAATACCATCTTGGTTAGTTGCTAATTGCTCATCAGTCCAACGTGCTAATAATTGTTGCCATGAGCTATCATAGGTTGCACTGGGGAGGGAAGTACCATTGGGGCTGTCAGTTTTTACCACATGTTGAGTCTGCAGTAACTCTGGTGGCAGATCGCCTGGTAACACTTCTTGAGACGAGGCCATCACGGTCACCCAACGACAAACATTTTCTAGTTGACGAACATTGCCAGGCCAGTCTAATCGGGTCATTAAGTCTTGAGTTTCGACAGCTAAGATTTTCATTTCGACTTCTAGTTCTTTGGCTGCACGCTTAAGAAAGTGGCGTGCTAACAAAGGGATATCTTCTTTGCGATCATTTAGCGCTGGGATATGAATACGGATCACGTTTAAGCGATGATATAAATCTTCGCGGAACAGGTTTTTTGAGACTAATTGTTCCAAGTTTTGATGAGTTGCAGCGATGATCCTCACGTCAACCGATACGGCTTCATGACCACCTACTCGATAAAATTGTCCATCAGCCAATACGCGCAATAATCGTGTTTGAATATCTAATGGCATATCCCCAATTTCATCCAAAAAGAGTGTGCCGCCATCGGCTTGCTCAAATCGACCTTTGCGGGTGGTTTGCGCACCAGTAAAAGCACCTTTTTCATGGCCAAATAATTCAGATTCAATTAAATCAGCAGGAATGGCTGCCATATTTAATGCAATAAACGGTTTTTTTGCGCGTGGGGAATGCTTATGTAATGCATGGGCGACGAGTTCTTTGCCGGTACCAGATTGACCATTAATCAATACTGAAATACTAGAGCGAGCAAGCCGACCAATAGCTCTAAAGACTTCTTGCATCGCAGGTGCTGCCCCAATAATCTCCGATTGTAACTTGGCATCATCGGTGTGAACAACTTGTTTGCTCTCTTTAACGTGCGCTAGCGCACGTTGCGTCAAGCTCACCGCTTCAGTAATATCAAACGGTTTTGGTAAGTACTCAAATGCCCCTGATTGATAAGCGTTAACCGCAGAATCTAAATCCGAATGTGCCGTCATGATGATGACCGGTAAGTCAGGATATTCGGCGTGGACTTCATTGAGTAGCGTTAGGCCATCCATTTGCGGCATTTTTACATCTGAGATAATGACTTCTGGGACTTGACCTGATTTTAACTGTAATAATAAATCATGTGGATTTTCAAAACAGCAAGAGGCGATATCAGCAGTGTTTAAGGCTTTTTGTAATACCCAGCGAATGGAACTATCGTCGTCTATGATCCAGACTGCTTCGTTGTTCATGCAGTTTCTCCGTGTTTAGTGATCGGTAAAAATATCGCAAATTCAGTGCGACCTTTTCTCGATTCAAGTTCGATCTTACCGTTGTGGTGTTCAATTAAGGTTTGGGCGATAGAGAGTCCTAAACCAGAACCTGATTGTTTGGAGCTCACCATCGGATAAAATAAGGTGTCGCGAAGTGCTTTCGGAACGCCAGGGCCATTGTCATAAATATAAATAACAGCACATAGCGGGACTTTTTTGCCTAAAATAACTTGGTGTCTAGCAACGCGCGTTTTGATTTTGATTTTAGGTAATTTGGACTGCGCATCATGCAAAGCTTGCATGGCGTTTTTGACAATATTTAACACGGCTTGTTGGATCATATTGGCGTCAATATACACATCAGGAATACTAGGATCATAATCGCGTACAATATTAATATTATAATGATTATCGAGTTTAACTAACTGAAACACTGCCTCTATGGGGATATGGATATTTTGCCATGTAAACTGAGGTAAAGAATTGGGGCCAAGGAGTCGATCGACAAGTTCGCGCAATCGGTCTGATTGTTTGATGATCATTTGCGTGTATTCTTTTTTCTCGGGAGAAGATAACTCCATCGCTAGTAACTGCGCAGCACCGCGAATACCGCCAAGTGGATTCTTAATTTCATGTGCCAAGCCTCTCACGAGTTCTTTGGCTGCATGTTGTTGTGCTGCTTGTTGATTTTCTTTACTAATACGCTTTTGTTGATCGATGTGTTTGGCTTCAATTAAGAGCAAATCTTGTTCTTCATTGATAATATATGTTACGCCAATATCAAATAATAAAATACTTTCATCCAGCAAACATAACTCAACTTCATTTTCACTAAAGTTTTCATGATGTTCTAGCGCTGCACGAAATCGCGTTTTATCTAAGGATGAAAACAACACAAAGTCATCGACGATATTGCCGTATAACTGTTTGCGTCCTGTTTTTAGAAAACTGAGCGTGGCTTGATTCGCATACTGCACTTCAAAGCGCGTATTTAAAACGAGCACAGCAGTAATTAAATTATCAAATGTTTTTTCAAAGGAAATATTCATAGTATCCACTATGCACCAAAAAAGTGCATCACGCTATTTATTATCCATTTTCAACGTTAACCAATAATAAAAAACCGTAAATTATCTAAATAATTTGCTATTTTGGTGCACGAAAATGGTGTGTGTAGGAGACGATGCAATTACTTTGCCGTTTTCGTCTTTTACCAGTAAATAAATAGAGTGTGCGCCGCGTTCTACACCAGTTAAGGCCATTGCAGTGTGAGTGGTCGTTTTTTTGAGGACATCATCAAGGTAGATTTCGTAAACGACATTGAGTGCCGAATGCGTTACCCAGCTAATATGGACTTGTCCCTGTGTATTTCTAATTGTGGATTCATCAGCCGGAGTCAGTAACTGTATTGTCGGGGGAGCACTGAGAGCGGGTTGTGAGAACAGTATGCCGACGAACAATAAAACACAAAGGGCTAACTTGTGAAAGTTAAATATCGCTGCAAAAGATACAGTAGTCGATTCTAAGGATGTTGCGTTTTGATTGCTCATAGATGATCGTATGTAGGTCAACATCTTCAAAGTGTAGCTGATTTTGGTCATAAAAAAAGCCTGCAAATGCAGGCTTTTGTATAGAAATTAATACTTAACGAGTAAGCGTAATGCTTAGCAGCTGTAGTACATATCAAATTCTACAGGGTGAACAGACTTGTTCAATAACTCAACTTCTTGCTTTTTAAGCTCGATGTATGCGTCAATCATGTCGTTACTCATAACACCACCAGCAGTTAAGAACTCACGGTCAGCATCAAGTGCTTCAAGTGCTTGTTCTAACGATGAAGCAACGGTAGGGATAAGTGCTGCTTCTTCTGCTGGTAAGTCATAAAGATCTTTATCAGCAGCTTCGCCTGGGTGAATTTTGTTTTTGATCCCGTCTAGGCCAGCCATTAACAATGCAGTAAATGCTAAGTACGGGTTAGCCGTTGGGTCAGGGAAACGAACTTCGATACGACGTGCACGATCACTCGTTACATGTGGAATACGAATAGAAGCAGAACGGTTACGTGCAGAGTATGCAAGCATAACTGGTGCTTCGAATCCTGGAACCAAACGCTTGTACGAGTTAGTTGATGCGTTAGTGAATGCATTCAGTGCACGAGCGTGTTTGATCGTACCACCGATGTAGTATAATGCTTCTTCAGAAAGACCCGCATACTTGTCACCAGCAAAAATGTTTTTACCATCTTTAGAAATTGATTGGTGGACGTGCATACCAGAACCATTATCACCAACAATCGGCTTAGGCATGAAGGTTGCAGTTTGACCGTATGCATGGGCAACGTTGTGAACTACATACTTGTAAATTTGGATTTCATCAGCTTTAGCTACCATGGTGTTGAACATAGTGGCGATTTCGTTCTGACCAGCAGTCGCAACTTCATGGTGATGTGCTTCAACTGTTAAACCCATTTCTTCCATAACCAAACACATTGCTGCGCGGATATCGTGAGCTGAATCCACTGGAGGCACTGGGAAGTAACCGCCTTTAACACCAGGACGGTGTCCTGTGTTGCCATCTTCGTATTTACTACCTGAGTTCCACTTTGCTTCTTCAGCATTGATCTTGAAGAATGAACCGGCCATATCAGTATGGAAACGCACATCATCAAATAAGAAGAATTCTGGCTCAGGGCCGACTAATACTTTATCACCGATACCGGTAGATATTAAATACGCTTCAGCGCGCTTAGCAACTGAACGTGGGTCGCGGTCGTACCCTTCCATAGTTGAAGGCTCAAGGATATCACAGGTGACATTGATTTGAGTTTCTTCAGCAAACGGGTCAACGACTAAAGTAGATAGGTCAGGCATTAATACCATGTCTGATTCGTTAATTCCTTTCCATCCAGCGATAGAAGAGCCATCAAACATTTTACCGTCTTCAAAAAAATCTTCATTTACTTGGTGAGTTGGTATAGAAACGTGTTGCTCTTTACCTTTTGTATCTGTAAAACGAAGATCGATAAACTTTGCTTCGCTTGTTTTAATGAGTTCTAACGCCTTTTCAATTGACATTCTTTATCTCCAATTTAACTATAAAATTCTGTGGTCTGTGACCCGTTGTTAACTTTACGAACTAGGGCTTGCAAAATCATTTGCAAATTATATGCCATTGAATGAAACGCGTGTTAAGCGCAATGAATTCAGGATATAGATTAAGTTAACCATAGAGGTCTCACCATTTTCATGCAGGTGACGCACTACAATGGTGCTATTGCGCCAATTTGGTGCGTGGGTATTTCAGCCAGCATGTTATATTCAACAACGGGTAGTTAATGTAGAACATTTTGGTGTACAACTCCATAGTGAAATATAATTATTTTACGAGTAATGATATGGGGTGTTGATTAAATCAGTATGAAGATCCTATTTTATTTGTTCTTGATCAAGGTAAAAACAAATAGACGATCTATACTCAAGAAGTCAGCAAAAGGAGGATAGATGATGTCACAACTCATACAAACGATTTTAGTTACTGTCAACACAGAACACAGCACTCATGTTGCGCTTGATAAAGCTGAGCAGCTCGCAAAACAAACTCATGCTGTTTTGCATTTGTTAACATCTACTTATGATTCGATTACTCAGTATTCTGATTTTTTATCGGAACCTCAATACTTACAGATACAGCAACACATGTTGTCAAATAAAGAAGCATTGTTAGATGAGATTGCGGATGAAATTGAAAATAATGGTGTAAAATGTATCAATCACGTCCGTTTCACCCCTAATATTGCTGATGCGTTGGATGATTTGACTGCAGCATTAGATATTGATTTGGTCATGAAGCGAAAAAGTGAAGATTTAGATCAAATTAATCCTTTTTACACGCCGACGGATCGTCAATGTATCCGGCATTCACACAAACCGTTATGGCTAGTAAACGACGATGAATTAACGTATCAATCCATTGTTGTCGCGATTGATCCTATCAGCGGGGATAAAGCTCATCAGATATTAAATGAAAAAATTGTCTTATACAGTCGTTGGTTAGCGGATAAATATGATGCGAATGTCATATATATCAATGTCTATGAAGCCCCTATTCAGACTGTAGGGTTTGAAATGGCGGCAATTGCGTATGATGATTTGTTGGATAATGTTGCCCGACATCATGAAGAGGCAATGCACGAATTTGCTCAGGCTCATGATATTGATCCTAAAAATTGCATTATAGACATGGGTGATCCTGCACAGATAATTGCACATAATTGTGACACTCATAAAGCGGATTTATTAATTATTGGGACGGTTGGACGATCTGGGATCTCTGGGTTTTTTATTGGCAATACCGCTGAAGATGTATTAGGAAAAGTACACTGTGAAGTGCTGTGCATTCCGGCTCAAGAGTAGTGGTAATAAGCACTGAGATGTAAATGCACTGTTATTCTAGATGAGTGAAGATTTAACAGTGCTAGTTTTCTCTATTTATTTAGTGTAAATATTCGCTTATTTAGCAATATGTCTGTAGAATACGCGCCCATGATGCTGTGGGTGTTGAATATTGTTTACGCTTGCAGTCTAGTTTTATATATATAGAGAGTACATTACATGTCTGCTACCCAGACCTCAATTGATAAGTTACGTAACATTGCGATTATCGCGCACGTCGACCATGGTAAAACTACCCTAGTTGATAAACTATTACAACAATCTGGTACGTTAGAGTCACGCGGTGCGGCAGAAGAGCGTGTAATGGATTCTAATGACATTGAAAAAGAACGTGGTATCACGATCCTAGCGAAAAATACTGCAATCAACTGGAATGATTACCGTATCAACATCGTAGATACTCCTGGACACGCCGATTTCGGTGGTGAAGTAGAACGTGTAATGTCGATGGCTGATTCAGTATTGTTATTGGTTGATGCGCAAGAAGGGCCAATGCCACAAACGCGTTTTGTAACACAAAAAGCCTTTGCTCAAGGTCTTAAACCAATTGTTGTTATCAACAAAATTGACAAGCCAGGTGCTCGTCCTGATTGGGTTATCGATCAAGTGTTTGATTTGTTTGATAACTTAGGCGCGACTGATGACCAATTAGATTTTGATGTGGTCTATGCTTCTGCTATCAACGGTTGGGCAACCAACGATGTTGACGTTCCAAGCGAAGACATGACTCCTTTATTTGAAACTATTGTGAGTAAAGTTGCTCCACCAGATGCAGACCAAGCTGGTGCTTTCCAAATGCAAATTTCACAGCTTGATTATAACTCATACGTGGGTGTTATCGGTGTAGGCCGTATTACTCGTGGTTCAGTTAAAATGAATCAACAAGTGACTGTTGTTAACGCAGCTGGCCAAAAGCGTAATGGTAAAGTGGGTAAAGTATTAGGTTACTTAGGTCTTGATCGTCACGATGTTGATTCTGCTTCTGCAGGCGATATTATCGCTATCACGGGTCTTGGCGAATTAAAAATCTCTGATACGATTTGTGATGTTAACCAAGTCGAAGCGCTTAAGCCTTTATCGGTTGATGAGCCTACTGTTACCATGACTTTCCAAGTAAATACGTCACCTTTTGCTGGTAAAGAAGGTAAGTTTGTTACGTCACGTAACATCCTTGAGCGTTTACAAAATGAATTAGTACACAACGTTGCTTTACGTGTAGAAGAAATGGCAGATCCGGATAAATTCCGCGTATCAGGTCGTGGCGAACTACATTTAGGTATCTTGATTGAAAACATGCGTCGTGAAGGTTACGAGCTAGCTGTTTCACGTCCGGAAGTTATTTTAAAAGAAGTTGATGGCGTACTAATGGAACCGTTTGAAACAATGACGGTTGACGTTGAAGAACAACATCAAGGTTCTATCATCGAACAACTTGGTTTGCGTAAAGCAGAAATGACCAACATGTCTCCAGATGGTAAAGGCCGAACTCGCGTCGATTTCGTTGTACCAAGTCGTGGTCTAATTGGTTTCCAAACTGACTTTATGACATTAACTTCAGGTTCTGGTTTGTTATATCACACGTTTGATCATTACGGCCCACATAAAGGCGGTAATATCGGTACACGTAAAAATGGTGTATTGATTGCTAACGCAACGGGTAAAGCCCTAACTAACGCTATCTTTAACTTACAAGAGCGTGGCCGCATGTTTATCGGTCATGGTGTTGAAGTATATGAAGGAATGGTTTTAGGTATTCATAGCCGTGAAAACGACTTAACCGTTAACGCCCTTAAAGGTAAGCAATTAACTAACGTTCGTGCATCTGGTACAGATGAAGCACAAACACTAGTACCGCCAATTATATATACACTTGAGCAAGCACTAGAATTCATCGGTGACGATGAGTTAGTTGAAGTTACACCAGTAAGCATCCGTATTCGTAAGAAGTTATTGACTGAAAACGAACGTAAACGTGCTGGTCGTCCTGCGAAAAACTAAATCGGATTAGATTTAGATAAGTTTATAAAGAGGTCGCATTAGCGACCTTTTTTTATGCGGATTTTTTCTTTTTCAACAGTCCAAGCCAAAAGCCCAACTCTAGTATCACGCCCAGTGCAATAAATGCCACTGCGCCTTTGACCGTGCCGATGAAATAACAGACACAAGCAAGTAAAATCAAACTGATGAGCATGAGTGTTTTGGTCATCTTAGTCATTGTATTCTTATTCCTCTAATGCAAAGGTATCCCAATCTTTATAAGTAGCAGCGCGCTCAATACCTTGACCTGGCTCTAAGACGACAGCATCACTTAAACTGATATCACGTTGCAGTAATTCACCCACAGCAAGCAAATGTAAATCAGAGGTTTCATCGGCAGCATCATCACCGCAAGTAAATTGCCAATCCCCTTCAAGATCACGCGTGACTTGCAGTACTTTTGCATTGTCGTTTAACACATGTTCACAAACGAACACCCCAAAATCTTCACGGAACTTTGGTTTTTTTACACCACGATTAGCCATGGATAGGTCTCTTAGCAAATAAAATTTCACCTTATTGTAATGTATATGCTTTGTTTACGATATACTTTAGCGATATTAATAATAGGAAGCTTACATTGATGTTTAATTTTGACGAACGCGTTGACCGCTCGGGTACTTTTTCTTGTAAATGGGAAAAATACAAAGGCAAAGATATTTTGCCAATGTGGATCGCCGATACCGAATTTAAAGTCGCTCCAGCGATCCAGCAAGCGTGTCATACCCAGATTGAACATGGTGTGCTTGGCTATCATTTACCGGCACAATACACGCCAGCTAATGATGCTGTGGTGCGCTGGTGTAAGAGCCAATATAACTGGGATATTCAGCCTTCTTGGATTGTATGGACTCCCGGTGTTTGTCCTGGATTTAATGTCGCAATCCGTGCGTTTTGTCAAGCGGGTGATATAGTCTTAATTCAAACCCCTAATTATCCGCCTATTTTGGCAGCTCCTGAGTTTAATGACTGTACGCCAGTTCATATTGCTACAGTAGAGGAAAATGACGGTTGGATGCTTGATTTTGCAGAACTTGAGGCGCAAGCCAAAGATCCTAAAGCGAAGCTCTTTATCATGTGTAATCCGATGAATCCGGTTGGCAGTGTATTATCGCAAGCGCAGTTAGATCGCGTAGCACAGATATGTGCTGATAATGATGTGATATTATGTTCGGATGAAATTCATTGTGATTTGATTCTAGATGAACTGACCCATTTACCAGCAGGTAATCATGCACAATTACAGCATCGTTCTATTACCTTAATGGCTGCAAATAAAACCTTTAATATTGCAGGTTTAGGCACGTCATTTGCGATCATTCCTGATACCACACTACGGAATACGTTTAATGCTGCTGCGCGTGGCATTGTGCCTTGGGTCAATATTTTGGGGTTAGTTGCGACACAATCTGCATTTACTGAATGTGATGATTGGCATGCTGCCCAGCGCAATTACTTAATTGGCAATCGTGATTATTTGGCTAAAGCGATTAATGCAATTGAGGGTCTAAAAGCACTTCCTGCACCGGCTACCTTTTTGTTGTGGGTTGATGCATCCAAATTAGATTTGGGGACGGCTAAAAATGTGCAAGACTGGTGTGAATCTCGTGGAGTAGGCCCATCACCGGGTGTGGATTTTGGTAATGAGCATTTTTTCCGTTTAAACTTCGGGGTATCTAGAGATATGCTTGAAGAGGTTGTCGCTCGATTATCAGCCTAACTGAGCAAGGGCTAATGCTTAACGTTAGATTAATGGATGTTGTTGACGCTACAGCATCCATAATTTATATGTACCTAGCCCAACTACTAAAGCCACAATACACCAACCTAAAATATTACTGATAATGCTATTGGTATGCTGGCGCATGATGCGTTTGTTATTCACCACAATCAACAAAAACACCGCAATTACTGGCAACAATAACGCATTAGTTGCTTGAGCGAAAATAATCGCAGCAATAGGTTTAATCCCGCTAAATGCGACTAAGACTCCAGATAATAAAATTAATCCAGCGACGATTTTAAAACTCATTTCTTTAGGTGATGTGGATAATCTCAATGCGCCGCATACTGCGTATGCGCCTGCTAGTGGGGCGGTAATTGCACTGGTTAAGCCTGCAGAAAATAACCCGATAGCAAAAAACAGTGTTGCAAAATCACCGAGTAATGGCGTTAATTGTAGGGCTAAATTATCGGCATTGGCTGCTAAGCCTTGGGCAAAAAAGGTACTGGCTGCAGTACCCAAAATCGCAATCGTAATTAATCCTCCGAATGAAAAACTGACTACGTTTTTAATCCGGTTTTCTCGGATCTGCGGGAGTAGATGATGTTGTGAACCGCTTTTAGCCAACAAACTTGATTGCATAAAAATATTGTAGGGAACTATGGTTGTGCCAATGAGAGCGATGATCATTGTGATATTCGAGGCATCAATGTTGACCTGTGTCATACCTAAAAATAACGCATCCCAATCAGGTCCACTACTGACAAATGCGGTAATAAATACTACGCTCATCACCATTACTAGAGTAATCAATAAGCGCTCAACCAAGCGAATGCTGCCCGAAGCCAACACTATTGCGGCAATAATGGAAATAATACCGAGCCAGTTGGTTAGGGGATATGTTGTGACCGAGGCCAATCCTAACGCTGCCCCAGTTATGTTGCCAGCTTCATACGCCGCATTGCCAATGCCGATAGCACTGACGACTAAGAGCACCATGAAGAGTTTTAACAGGGGTTGAGAAATTGTTTTATGTAGAGCTTCTGCTAAGCCCATTTGGCTTACGATCCCTAGGCGACTTGCCATATCTTGAATGACAATGGTTGCAAAGACCGAAAAGAGCAGAGCCCACATCAGGCCATAGCCAAATTGTGCGCCAGCTAAGGTTGCAGTTGTGACAGTACCAGGGCCAATAAAGGCTGCGGTCACCAAGAGTCCCGAATAATTAGAATGTACATTTGAGTAGGAGCGAGACATGTTGTAGTTATTATATGTCAAATATAGGTTTACTATGCCACATAAATGGCGCTAAAGACAACTCTCGCTTAGATTAGGTATTCAAGCACCTTTCTTATATACTTCATAGAAGGATTAAAGAGGAAGTATTAATAAGGAATGATTCATGTCAGCTCACCGATTACCCCAAGCGCTGAATGATTTATATCAGTTGTCGTTATGGCAAAAAACGTTATATAGCGCTCCCAAAGTTCATGGTATTTTGTTTGGTGTTAGTTGTGTGCCAGAGATCCCAATGCCGGAAACATGGCTCGGTTATGTCTTTAATCAACACTCACAGATACCCAGTGAGGCTGCGTTGGAACAGTTAACTAAAGTTCTAATGGATGGCTTGTCACAAGTGTTAGCTGCGATTCATCAATCAGATTATACATTTTGTGAAGCATGGAGCTGGGATGATTCTGAATATGCTATGTTTGCAGACTTTTTACAAGGCGTGTTACTCGTCCATCAGGCACAAGAAAAACAGTGGCAAAAAGCGTGGGACACGATGCCTGAAACGGCACAAGTCGCGCACAGTAAGACATTGCAACAGTGCTTGTCGATGATGACTACGTTTGCAGATGTACCTTTGGCGATAAGCAAAAAATCTCCAGCACAGCAACCAGCATTTATCTCGGCATTACCGCAATTATTTTTATCGTTATCGAATACGATTGAACGGTATGTAGGACTTAGTGGTCAAGTAGCGAGTTATCTACCTAATCAATTTGAGCAGTTTACGCAACGGTAAATCCAATTAGATTAAAACGGTTTAACGATGGCCAAGATAACAATCGCAAGTAACACTAATACCGGCGCTTCGTTCAATATACGATAAAACTTAGATGAACGTATATTACGGCCATTTGCTAAATCGCGCATGATTTTATAAAGATAACCATAGTAAGCATATAACCCGACTAATAATGCTAACTTCACATGCAGCCAGGTTGAGGCTCTAAACCAATCCATGCCATATATCCCAATCAACCACACACCAAAAATTAATGTTAATAATGCAAAGGGGGCGACAAAGAACCATAAACGACGTTGCATAACGTTAAATACTTTACGTAGATTTGGATCTTCATTTTCAGCAAAATAGACAAACAATCGCGGTAAATAAAATATCCCCGCCATCCATGCCACCATAAAAAAGATATGTAATGCTTTGACCCACAATAACGTCATGTTAGTTTTACTCTTATTAATGTTCTAATTTAAACAAATATGCATGTAATGCATTCCACGTTACCACACCATAAATACGTTTTTGTTCATGGCACATAATTAATACTGCACCGGAACGCTTTGCTTTTAATTCATCATAAATTTCTGCTAAGGTATTTTGATAAGAATATACAGGGAGTGGCGTGGTGGTGAAGGGCGTATCTTCTATTTCTAAATGAATATTAGGTTCAACCAAATGCCATACGTGTTGCTCAGCACTGATATCGTCATAGATCACCATATTCGTGGGATGTGCTTTGATATATTCGATCATCGCAAGACTTTGAGCTTGGCTAAATTGAGTAACGGGCTCTTGGCATAACACTAACACCCCTGTTTTTTGTAGAGATTGGGTAATCGGGGAAAGCTTGTAGTTGAGTTCTTGAAATTCCATTTGGCGGATAAAGATAGAACGATTATTAAAAATCTGATTCGACACCACATAAGAAGGAACGATCACCAATATGGCTGGAAGGACAATTTCGGGGGCATAAGATAATTCCATCACCGCACTTAACGCCGCTAAAGGAGCATGCAATACTGAAGTTAGCATGCCGGCTACACCGAGCAGGACAAAGCTATCGTGATGCTCACTTGAACCCAAAATGGTTTCTAAAGGATACGCTAAAATAGCACCTGCAAACATGCCGATAACCATCACCGGTCCAATAATACCTCCAGGGATCCCTAAGCCAATAGCCACTAACGCGAGGATAAACTTAGCGACGAACACGCCAATCAGCAAGCCAATGGCAACGTCTTGATCAAATAACTGGTGCACAGCTTCAAATTCTGCGCCCATTGCATCAGGTACTAATATACCAATGCCACCGGTTAACAACGCCGCTAATGCAAAGCGAGTCGCCATTGTATAGCGCTGAAAATGTTGCATCACATTCATTAATTGGCTGTTAAATCCAGCAGCTAATGCGCCTAAGCCCATACCAAATAACACTAAGTAGACATAAATAACTTTATCTAGATCAGCAAAAGATAAAAATAATAGTGCTGTTCCTTCGCCAAATACCAAGCGAGACATCACCGAGCCTATTGCAGCTGAAAGCATTATTGGAATAAATATATGAATGCGATAATTACGCATCACCACTTCCATGACAAAAATAACCGCTGCAAATGGCGTATTGAAGGATGCTGAAATACCGGCAGCAATACCGCAACCGGCTAGAATTCTAATGCAGTTATAAGGTAGCTTTAACCCATCGCCGACAAAACTGGTACCAGCCGCACCAAGATGTACTGATGGACCTTCGCGACCCACAAAAAAGCCACTAGCTAGGGCAAACATACCACCAAAAAATTGATTGATGGTGGAGCGTAAAGGCATTAAGCCAAAATTGTTTTTAATGCGATGTATGACAAACGGGATCCCTAAACGGTAATGGGCAAATCCGGTTATTGAGGCGACTAAATAAATGCCAATGACACCCAAAAAAGGCAGCATAAAACGTTTATACCAAGGTAATTGGTCGTAGGCGCCGAGTTCAGGTAAAAGTTTTAATTGAATATATTGAAATGACAGGCGAAATATAATGATGAGAGTTGCCGCACACAAACCGGCTATGACCCCAAATAAGCAAAGTTGCCATGAGGTTTTGGGATACGATAATGTCAGGCGAAGCGAATCAAGCATGTTGTGTTTTCACAAGTCTGGTATAAATCTTACTGATTAATCATACGAATAAATGGCATAATATCATAATGTTGCGAAAAACAAGCTAATCAAATAGGACTAGGCGTGGATTTGTATCAATTCAGACTTAACAATAGTGCATTTCGGTTTTATACCGTAATCGTGCTTTTCATGTTTCTAATGCTCTATGTGGGCTATGAGTTAGCAAACTATAGTATCGAACAAGAACAACGTAATACACAGGTAATGAGTGGCACGATTGCTCACGCGCAAGCAGAGAACCAGCGGTTAAATCAATCATTGAGCCAAATTGCAGTTGAACTCGCTTTACAACAATCAGCACAAACGTTAGTAGAAGAAGGCTACGGCGAGTTGCTTGCCGAAAATCAATCATTACAACAAAAAATAGCCCTGTATGAACTGGTGTTAGGTGAAAGTGAGGCCGCTGGCCCGTTCGCAATCCATAGTATCAGCGTAATGGCATTACCTGAATCACAGCATTTTTTGTTAGACATGTTGTTATTACAAGGGCGTGCGCTTAAATCGTTAATTAATGGCAACTTAGTGATCAATCTTATCGGCACGCAAGATGAGCAGCCCCGAACTTATGCGTTAGAGGATTTACTAGCTAATTCAGTATTCATAGGAAATACGGATACGTCAATGCGCTATCGCTATCAGTATTTTTTAGAAAAACAATTTGTGTTTGCTTTACCTGACGGTTTTATTCCTCAACAACTAGAAATCAACACTGATGTCTATCAATGGAAGCGAAAACGTGACAGCTTTACACAACAATTTACTTGGTCAGAATTAATTGCACCGAATACTTGATGAATTTACTCAAGTATTAGATAATCAAGTTAATTACTACTTAGGATACTTTGTTTACCATGACTGTAGAAATGGCACTCCCTATTGAATTTTCAGAATCGGCAGCAACGAAAGTTAAAACGTTAATCGACGAAGAGAACAACCCTGAACTTAAACTGCGTGTTTATGTGACAGGAGGCGGTTGTTCAGGTTTTCAATATGGTTTCACCTTTGATGAGAAAGTCAACGAGGGTGACATGACGATAGAGAAAAATGAAGTAACCTTGGTTGTCGATCCAATGAGCCTACAATATTTGGTAGGTGGAACGGTTGATTATATTGAAGGGCTAGAAGGCTCGCGCTTTTTGGTTAATAACCCTAACGCAACCACGACGTGTGGCTGCGGTTCAAGTTTTTCTATCTAGACTTTTATGGCTGTCCTGGCTATATGTAAATAACTCAAACAGTGTGTTAGCGATGGCCCCAAGGGGTTTTGGTACTAACCACTGGTTGGGTTAAATCAAACACAACTTTAAATTCAAATCCGGCACGTGTTAAGCGATAGGTAAACGTATCAGGATAAATGAACACTTCCCATATATTAGTCAAACTCTGCGGATAACCTAACTCAATAAATAGCGCTTGTGTAAACACATCCACAGGAAAGGCTTGTGTGTGGGCTGAGCCAAGCTGTTGTGTATGACCGCCATATAAGGTTAAATCATCATGGCTACCATCTTTATGACGATGATCATGTTTGAGCAATAACCCGCCACCTGTTTTAGTGAGCACCCAAGTACGAGATGCATCCGCTCCAACATAAAAAGGGATCTTGATTTGCGTATCTGAACATTCACGTACATGCATTAATAACTGCGCATCAGCAAAGCGGTCACTACCTGACGTATCGACTGCGAGTGTACCCGTAAATGCTTGACCACATAACCGAGATATAGCGGCAAAAAAATCATTTTGTTCAGTGGCAGTCATTGCAGTGATCGATTTTGCCGGTGGATATTGTTCGGGGCTCGATAATACTGGTGGCGGAGGGGTGGGTGCAGCACTAGCCGACATAGATAATGTGAGCATGGCTAAAGCGCATAATAAGGTTGCTGAAATCACAGCTTCAACCCTAATTAATTTGGTTCTGACCCTAATTATTCTGTTCATTAATAGCCTTGCTCCCAATTCATAATATAGTGTGGTGTTTGACCTTGCGTAAAGCGTGCAAGATTATCGATAAAAATCTGCATAACATCATCAGGCACTGAAATCGCAGCGGTATGTTGTGTCACAGTAATGCGTGGATGATGCCAAAATTCATGCTCTGGCGCTAACGGTTCTTGTGTAAATACATCGAGCACCGCAGCAACGAATACTTGTTGCTCTAACGCTGACAATAATACCTCATCAGCGATAATGCTGCCTCGTCCTGCATTGATGAATAACCGAGGTTGAGGTGATAACCCATCAATGAGCTCTTGGGTTATAAATTCTCGTGTATGTTGAGTATCGGGTAATAGATTAACTAAGACATCACATTGTTCTATAAACTCATGCCGTTGAGCGTCAGTAAACATGGGAATATTCGTAAAATCAGTCGGCGGCGTTGCACGTCGCGATAAGCCTATGACGTTAGCATTTAACGTTGCCAACACTGGTAGCATGCCGTTGGCAATATGCCCTAAACCTAAGATCCCAATGGTTATTTGACTGATGCTAGCAATGTGGGGTGGTTGCCATTGTTGCTGAGTTTGTAATACGCGTAATGATGTATGTTGACGCACGTGCGCCAATACATAACTCAGAACATATTCACTCATCAACTGCGCAAAAATTCCTTTAACACCGCTGAGCATATAATCTTGTTTGGGGTGTTGCAGAAGTGGTGCATTCCCAGCCCAAGCGGATTGGCACCATACTAGGTTGGGAAGGTGGTCAATGACTTGGACCGCCAAATCGGGATCGGCTAATAAAATCCTCACTTCATTGGCTTGATGATGTTTGATTACATCTTCGGGCTGAG